>Ga0209671_1001734_pt1 | contig 18855 bp, 9 predicted proteins | sample WorMetHERISLAND2_2_FD_187401 | JGI IMG/M metagenome (GOLD analysis project Ga0209671, IMG submission 187401) | Marine gutless worms symbiont microbial communities from Max Planck institute for Marine Microbiology, Germany - Olavius geniculatus... | ecosystem: Host-associated > Annelida >...
CTTGAATGTGATCTTTAAATGTTAATTGTGAATCAATCAGTATACCAAGATCTTTGATGCAATCGACCTTTTGTATATTATGTGTACTTTCTTAAAAGTAAAAGTAACTCCCAAAAAAGTTACTTAAGTGAAAAGTAAAAAGTAGTGATCTAAAAAAGTAAAAGTAAAAATAAAAAGTAACTTTTCTGGCAAAGGCAATGTTCAATATTCATATTCTTGTCTTTTTACAAACGCACAAAACTTTATGAAAAGTTATATTTTGAGATGGTAGCAGAAAATAAAGTTGTGTAGGTCCTACAGATTTTTGGATAAACATTGAGAAACGAAAAATGTTTCGTTAAATTTTGATCCCAGTTTGGATCGCAATGAGAATGCTGAAACCCATTTCGAAGATTCGTTTTAATGTTAAGTTGTGCCTCTTATATAGACAGTCAGATATTAAATAAACGCCGTCGTAGGTAATTTTTAAGCTTTCTGAAAGTGCTTTTTGAATAACAAAAATAGATCCAACTTTTTGCTTTGCCCACTTTTTGGGAGATGGGAAGTCATGTCATTTATTTGAATTTTTTCGATTAATTAATCTATTGTCATTTTGACAGGTATAAGAATTCGCTGGGCGTGACATCGGAAGAAGGGAGCAGACTAAAAATAGACGACAGCAGTCAGGTAGAAAACCCATTCCAACAGGAACACCTAGAAATAGCCGAAAGCATAGCATCCCTGGCCGAATCCAGCACATCACTAGTGGATTTTTTTGTCCTGTTTAATTCGTAGGCTAATAAAGGTATCAGTTGGAGTTAAATGTATGAAATTGATAAAGTGAACGAAGCAACATGAACGCTATCTAAAATGTGATTTATTGCCACTTTCATTCACTAAGTTAATTACGACTTACGCAAGGTTGGGGTTGGAGTCATGATTATGGCTACTGGCTAGGGTTCCATAACTACGATTTTGCCGTCTAAGTTAGTTTTATTGAGTTGATCTATGGTTGCAGTAAGAAAGGGGTGTGCATAGCTTTTTACCGGACACCATTACAGAACTACGGAGCGTCACCTGCCATATGGGATCACACAAGTGTTACCTGCCACCCGACACTGGTTAACTTGCCTCGGCTTAAGCCAGACCAAGCAAGTCGGTACTGGATTTATCTACCACGGAGGGATGGAAGGCTGAGTTGACCTTGGCGGTTGGTTATATACCGAGATGGCTCTAATTTGTCTGCAGACAGTCACCCATCCAAGTAGTAACCACTTGACAGCCACCTGACCGGAAGTCGAACCAACATCTTGCGATCGCGAATCCAACGTTCTACCATTACATCACCAAGCCGCCCGTGGCATTGTTTTTGTGTGAATCTGCTGGCTATGTCAAGATTGCAACAACGACGACGACTACTACTACTACTACTACTAAGTATATTGTTTTTTTGTGCCAGGTGTTAGCTGATGACCACGACTGTGCGTTGTCAGGCTGCGAGAGGGTGATTGTAAACGTCTCAGGTCAACGCTACGAGACACAACTCCGCACGCTGGCCAGGTTCCCTCACACACTGCTCGGTGATCCGACTAAACGCCGTATATACTGGGACAGACAACGACACGAGTACTTCCTCGATAGACACCGGCCCAGCTTCCAGGTATCATACTACTGCAACAACAACAACTACTACTACTACACACTCTCGGTGGTCTGACTAAACTTCGTGGGTACTGGGACGTTAAAGAACATTTTTACCTCCGCCAAGGAGGTAATGTTTTTGCCAGACTTTGTTTGTTTGTCTATTTGTCTGTCTGTGTGGTAGCAAGATAACTCAAAAAGTTATGGACGGATCTTTCTGAAATGTTGAGGGTGTGTCGGGCATGGCACAAACTACCAGTGGTTCAATTTTGGGGGTGATCCGGAAAGAATCTTGGATTCTGGATCACTTTAAAAATTTCGTTACCATTGCTTTCAATGGGGCATAAGGGAAATCGCTGCAAAACCGAAAATGGTGCTGCCACTTAGCGAACAACATTGTCTTGGCGGAGGTGTGCGGGCTCTGACTGCTTTCTAGTTATTGCAAATTGTCCACAGAGTGCAACTGTGAAATATATTTGAAATCGGTTAATATTAAGTGGAAATATGAGCAAAGACAAAGTGGGAAGTTTTTGAGGCACATTTTAGTTACTGTACTAACTACTACTACTACTTCTACAATGTATTGTACTGCGTACAGGCGATTCTGTACTACTACCAGTCTGGTGGACGGCTGCGGCGTCCAATGGAAGTGCCTGAAGACGTGTTTCTAGAAGAGATAGAGTTCTATGAGCTGGGTGAAGAACAAATACGACTTTACCGCGAGAAAGAAGGTTTTATTATCGACCGCGAAGACATGCTGCTGCCTCAGGTGAGCTATGCTCATTTATTCACTCATTTATTATTTCCGCAAAAGTGAACGCAGTGAACGGCCGAGGTTGTTTTCACTTTTGTCTGTGTGTCTGTCTGTGCGCACCCACAATGCAGTGGCTTCGGCGTGACGTCATAATAGCAATGACGTCATTATGGCACCAGCAGACTGTGTATTGTCTTTTGTAACGTCACCCGCAGCAACGCGCGCTGCAAGAGCACTATGATTAAAGCTATTGGCATTAGGAAAAAAGAATGTTAGTTAATTATTTTAACTAACAGACTCGCAAAATGTGTTTGAATACTAGGTTTATTTTTCTGTCTGTCCAATGCAATGCATAGCATTGGAAAGAGTATAAAATCACGTGACCGTCCGTCCGTGCGTCCGTCCAACACTTGAGACGCCATATCTCCTTAACGGTGCAAGATAGACGCATGGTCACAATGGACCACCCGTAGAAAGTCGCCCACCGCGAGTCGAATGGTCACGTGACCGATGACGTCACGTGAGCCCAAAAGGTCAAGGTCGTGACCCCATTATTTTTCAGGCGCCATATCTCCATAACGGTGCAAGACAGACAAATGGTCACAATGGACCATTTATAGTAAAACGCTGGTGACGAATTCAATGGTCACGTTACTGACAACTTTAATTGTTTAGTTATAATAATAGCGAAGGATGACAATAACATTGCTGTCTGTACAATTTGAAATTAAACATTTTGATTTTTTTTCTACTAGTGTAAACAGCTCACTGATTGTATATATACGGACATATATTATAAACTATCGAAATGCATTGGACAGACTCCGTGTTCGTATGAACATTATCTTGTTGTAAAAAAATTACTTGGCGGAGATATGCACTCTAAAAAGCGCCTTCTAGTTCATTCTAGTATTATTATTATTATTATTATTATTATTATTATTATTATTACTACTACTACTACTACTGTTGTTGTTGTTGTTGAAGTATTGTAGTAGTAGTAGTTGTAGTAATTGTTGTGGTGCAGGCGGAGTGGCAGCGTAGACTGTGGTTATTCTGTGAAGAGCCAGACAGTTCACGTGCTGCCCGCGTGTTCGCTGTCGTCTCAGTATTCTGTATTCTCGTGTCAGTCGTCAACTTCTGTATGGAGACGCTACCAAGCTTCGACCGACCAGTCTGCCTTAACGTCACCTCGACGCCTGCCGCGCCCGCGCTTTCTTCAACAGGTCAGGCCTAGTAGCAGCAGCAGTAGGCCTAGTAGTAGCCTAGTTCTGTATTCTGGTGTCTGTACGGAGACGTAACAAGTAGTAGGCCTACTGTTCTGGTCTGTCTTATCGTAAGCACCACGCGGTCTTCTGCATGTGTTTATTCTATGTAGTAGTATTACTAGCTACTATAGTAGTATTAGTAGGCCCTAGTACACCGTGTCTCAAAATTAGCGACCATCCTGCTTCAAACACGCCTAATTCAGTTTGTAGTTCTCACTGCATTATCATAGCATCGCTTACGGTCACATCCATTATGATGTACGCACCTTGCCGTGTGACTTGGTGGTGTAACGGTAGCGAGCGAGACTGGTGACCGAAAGGTCCCAGGATCGATTTCGAGCGGCACTGTCAGGTACTTTCTTCAACAGGTCAGGCCTAGTAGCAGCAGCAGTAGGCCTAGTAGTAGCCTAGTTCTGTATTCTGGTGTCTGTACGGAGACGTAACAAGTAGTAGGCCTACTGTTCTGGTCTGTCTTATCGTAAGCACCACGCGGTCTTCTGCATGTGTTTATTCTATGTAGTAGTATTACTAGCTACTATAGTAGTATTAGTAGGCCCTAGTACACCGTGTCTCAAAATTAGCGACCATCCTGCTTCAAACACGCCTAATTCAGTTTGTAGTTCTCACTGCATTATCATAGCATCGCTTACGGTCACATCCATTATGATGTACGCACCTTGCCGTGTGACTTGGTGGTGTAACGGTAGCGAGCGAGACTGGTGACCGAAAGGTCCCAGGATCGATTTCGAGCGGCACTGTCAGGTAACAATCTTGGGCAAGTTGTTCACACACATGCCTCTGTTTACCAACCAGCATAATTTGGTACCGGTTAAAGGGCGGTGATGCCTCGCGGCTGGGAAGGTAACCGTAGGTCTGGCGTCGCACTGGCCATGCGTCACGGACGCATGGTTTATCCACCTACGAGCTCAGAGGCCCGAGGAAGGGAGATGAGCACTCCGCCTACGCCCCTTTGGGGTACGGCACCTTTACCTTACCTACCTTACCGTGTGTGCTCCATGTAACGTCATTATGACGTCAGAGTTAATGCATTGTTATTAACAAACGGATCAAGCAGCACGGTACCCGCCTTAAACTAAGAGCTTGCGTCGTGGCCAAAGGCGGTCATTTTAAGCTCAAACTTCAACGACAAGTTCAGAATGATTATCTTAATGACTGTTACAAATTTCGTAAAAATCTGTCAGGTATTAACGATTTTACACCAAATTACCTGTAGGGGGCCGATAATTTTGGGACACGGTGTAGTAATCCATTCCGGTAGACCAGCCTGAGTCAGCCTTATACCTCGTTTGCACGAGGAAGCTTGCTTTAAGAGCGCTTTTAGAGCAAGCAAGCTTTCTCGTGTAAACGGGGTATTAACTTTACCTCTACGCTTACCATTGCCGTGCCCACGCGCTCTGCAGCAGGTCAAGTTATACCGGGACAAGCGCTTAACAAAGCCAGCTTGTGTTTGACGAGTGTTTAAGTTTTTGAACATGATCGTTTGATATCGCAAGGTAGCTCGACAATCGACAAAGCCAACTTTACCGTCTAAGTGGGCCACTACAGCTATGAAATAATTACGTTTCACCAATGTCACTCGCGTAGTACATTTTAGACCGTGTTGAAAATTAAACACCGTTTACGCGATGAAGCTGGCTGGACGAGCGCACGACGAGTGCTCGTAGAGCCAGCTCGACTACCACTACTGCTACCGTACTACTTGTAGGTAATCAGTCGTACAACGGGTCGGCGGTGGGGCACAGCGTAGCACCGGCTGCGGCTCCAGTCATGAGACCAAACTACGACGATCCGTTCTTCATTGTTGAGACCATTTGCGTCACATGGTTCACCATGGAATTCATCTTACGACTAGTGACATCGCCCTCCAAAAAACAGGTACACACTACACAGGCGCACTTAGCTGAAATTTTAAGGCAAGGTTAGACTTGGTCCAGCTTAGAGTTGATTAGCCTTTGATGGTGATCCTGATTAGCGTCTGTATACGAAATAGGATCTAAGAATTTTTTACCGTTGCCAGACAGGGTGAACCTCAACCGCATACATTGCTGCCATCTGGAAAAAAACAACGAAAAAATGACAGCATTGGAGGAGGATTGCGCTGTCTGCGTGTGGTGCCCTTCTTGTTGATTGATTGAATTGTTTACCGGTACCTGTTTGTTGACAGTTCTGTATGAGCATAATGAACATATTCGACATCCTGGCAATCCTGCCGTTCTTCATAAATCTTATCATTCAACAGATGGATGCTGACTGCGACGCCGCTAGGAAAGGCGGCTCCTTCGTCTTCATCCGGGTTCTGCGAGTTTTCCGCATCTTCAAACTATCAAAACACTCCCAGGTTTGTACTCCGTAGTAGTGGTAGTAGAATAAGGGAGGTTTCTTCGCCTGCATTCGAGCTTTGAAAGTCTTCCGCATCTTGGAGCTAAAAAAATATTCGCTGATATAGGTTACTTCGTTAACTCGTCTGCTAAACGTGGTTTTCATCAAACGCAACTGGCGCATGTAACGCAAGAAAATTACGCAAGAAAGTACGCAACAAACGCAAAGCACGCAAAAAAACGCAACGGCCCAAACGCAAGGTTAGAAGCGATGTCTATTCTTGCGTTTCGTTTATTGCGTTCTTTGCGTTGGACGGAAGGTTTTACCGACTAAACGAGACTGTTTTCAGTCTGTCTCTTTGTCTGTCTGTCTGCCTGTTTTTCCATGTGTCTGTCTGTCTGTTTACGAGACAAAGCTATTCAAAAATCATTCGTTCGACATACAGTTGGCAAGTCGCAAGCACTGAAAATAAAATATGCCTGAGTAGAACAAATAGTACATTTCGTTACGTTGTCACAGCCAAGGTCACGGAAAAATCACACATTTGTCAAATATTTCTACATGAGCTTGTTGCAGTGTTTCCTACTACCGGTGTTACTATTATTACTGATGCCACTACTGCAGTACAGTAACTGTTGTCGTTGTCTCACAGGGTCTGCGTATCCTCGGCCTGACCATAAAGACCAGTCTCCACGAGCTGGGAATGTTTTTCTTCTTCCTGGTGGTTGCCATGGTGATTTTCAGCTCGGCGGCGTACTACGCAGAGGCCGGAGAGAAGAACACGCAGCTGACGTCAATCCCGGGCGGGTTCTGGTGGGCCATCGTTACCATGACGACGGTCGGCTATGGTGACATAGCACCTGTCGGCGTGTGGGGTAAACTCGTGGGCACTCTGTGTGTGATAGCAGGGGTACTGACCATCGCGCTGCCCGTGCCCGTGGTCGTCGCTAACTTTAACAACTTCTACCGGCACGAGAGCTAGCTGATCGCACTTATACTGCTTGCAGTGTGTCTGCCACAGTCACACTGTCTATTATTATAGTATAACGACAGTGTAGCCTGTGTATAGGCGAACATGATCGACTGTCAGCCAGCGTGAAAAAAACGTCAGTTTTGTCCAAAGTTTATACGTCCGTTTAACATTCACTTATCCGACTCCAGACCGTGGTTCGCATTTTCTCAGTCAGTACCTAACAACCGGTTTAGTTGCGTCGAACCAAGACGACCGAATGACGTGTTCCGGGCCTAGGCCTAATTTCCATCAACTTAATATAGCAAATATTAGCCGTCACTTCTGTTATTGTACAGATGAAACCAGCTGAAGAAAGAAAACACAGAGTGTACGTTTACTGAGTCAGCCATAGTACAGGCAACTTTATTAAACAAGAAATCAGAGCTAATGCTCATGAGACGCGCGAGAGCCTATATCAGTTCCTGTTCGCAGGTCATCTTGGTCTATCTCCATCCATTTCGTTGTAATTCACTCTTTTGCAGCCAAAAATCGCCAAAAATCACTTAAAATCAATATTTTTAGGGTTTAAGGTTATTCAAGGTCATCAATGTTGACGTCGCCAGTGCTTGTTATGAGAAGCAATAGGCCTATCTGTGCCTATCTGCAACCATTTTCACGCTAGACAAGACAACAGCGGATAAATAACCCCTTTTTAGAGGGGTACCCCTTTTTGACACCCGCGTGCTCAGGCCTCTTTGAATCTAGAGGGTCTGGACTTAGACCGCTAAAATCAACATTCAATGCTGAAAATTTCATACGCAGGTTGTCTTGGTATATATCCAGCCATTTCTGCGCAATTCACTTTTGAAATGCGTGTCGCAGCCCAAAATCGCGAAAAATTCACTAAAACCTCCTATTTTGGGTGTTCAAGGTCATTTAAGGTCATCAATGTTTACATTTCTAAGAAGCTCGTCGCCAGGGCTTGCTATAATAAGCATCATGTTTGTGCCTATCTGCAACCATTTTCACGTTAGACGAGCCAATAACGGTAGAATAACGCTTTTTAAGGGGGAGGGTGCCCCTCTTTATCCCTTTCGTTCGTGGGGACCCCCTTCACCTAGTGGCATAAAATTTTGTCACAAAATACCAAAGACTCTAAGATTTCTATCATACGGTGAAAACCAGAAGTCTCGATCTCACCTAGGCTCCGATGGGTACCGGGTTGTGACAGACGCCACAAGACACCAAGACAGAATTACCATAGCTAATACGCTAGCTTTAGAGCGTAGAAAACAAGAAATCTGAGCTAATGCTCATGAGACGCGCTAGAGCCCATAGCAGTTCCTGTTTGCAGGTAATTTTGGTCTATGTCCATATATTTTGCCTCAGTTCACTATTCTGCAGCCGAAAATCGCAAAAATTCACTAAAAAACCCCTATTTGGAAGTTGAAGGTCATTCAAGGTTATTGATGTTAATAGCACTAAAAAGCACGTTACCGGTGCTTGTTATGATAAGTAGCACGTCTGTGCCTATCTGCAAGCGTTTTCACGGTACGATCACACTTCATCCTGCGACACTTAATCGCTCGACAGTTAATCGTTAATCGGTGACAGTTCATGGGACGACAGTTCATCGCGGCGACAGTTATTTGGAACGACAGTTAACCGCGCGACACTTAATCGCGCGACATTTAATCGGGCATATGAATGAATTGACACAAAACAGTGACAGAACAGGTTGACATTGAAAATGATTATTTCCCGCAAACTAAACGAAATTGCTTAATATACAGGTATATACTGTTTACGTAGTATTCACATATGTGTGATAATAGCCTACTTATTAGTTATAATAAAAAACATATAGTACAAGTACAACCTATTATTCTCAGTCAACTTAAACGGTTTAGGCCTGCGTAATGTTCGTGTAGTTTAGCGTTTTTAAGAGTTACAGCACCAAAGTTATTTAGAGTTCATGCGAAACATTTAGCAACGCCATGACGTAGTTCCGTGCTCTCTAACATATTAAAAATTACGATAAATAACAGTTTGTTTGCTCTTAGGTCTACTACTAGTACCGAATACGACATCCATTATTGCTCAGATAACGTTACTACCCCAGGTAAATTGAACAGAGACTTTATAGGGTGCTTCAATGATAATTAGTTTGGCCTTCGCTGATAACGGTTATAAGTCGACTGCTCGCTCGATGAAGTGTCGCGCGATGAAATGTTATGAAACCGTTTTCACGCTACGCAAGCGAACAGCGCAAGAATCACCACTTTTTAAAGGGGTACCCATATTTGACACCTACGTGAGTTGGCCTCGTTGAACGCGAAAGATTGGGACCTAAACCGCTAAATTCTACGTTCAATCCTGAAAATTTCATGTGCAGATTGTCTTGATCTATCTCCCGCCATTTTGGCACAATTCACTTTTGAAATGTGCGTCGCAGTTTAAAATCGCAAAAGTGCTCTAAAAATCCTTATTTTGGGGGTTCGAGGTCATTCAAGGTCATTGATCTTGACATTTCCAAGAAGCTCATCACTAGTGCTTGTTATGATAAGCAGCATGTCTGTGCCTATTTGCAACCATTTTTACGGCAGACGAGCCAATAGCAGCAAAATAACGTGTTTTTGGGGTGGGTGCCTATTTTTCTCCCCCTCTTTCTTGGGGACCCCTTAAATCCAGTGGAGTGAAATTTTGTCGCAAAATACTAGAGACCCTAAGCTATCATATGGTGAAAACCCAAAGTCTATATCTTACCTGGTCTTGGAACGGTACCGGGACGTGACAGACACATGACACCAAGACACCAAAACACCAAGACATAATCACCATAACTAAACTCGCTATAGACGTATTAAAACGTTTTTTTACGCGCGACAGCTAGAATTATGCTATGCTAGCTGTCGCGCGTAAAAACGTTTTAATACGTCTTGCGCAATCTCCGTGAACACTATAAACCTATACAGTATACACACAGTAGACTTACAGAGTGCGGTAAAAAGTATCCCCTCAAGTTGTTGGTCGTTTTCGCAGCAACCCCTTAAAGTATTAAAGCGAAATTTCAGGCACTTATTACTTGTTCATACGCATAAATAGGCCGAGCGGCATTTGTTACTCTCTTGCTGTTGCAAAGTTATAGTACATGTTACAGTATTTTTGCCAGACGACATCGTGATTTAGCACGTTCAAAAATTAGTGCTTTAATGACTCGTTCGAGACTAGTCATTATTTGGGAAACATGTTGACAAATTTTTATGGCGCGTTCTATGAATATGCACGAAAGTTTCAGAAATTTGCTTTTTAACGACTTTTGTTATTTTTTTTGTAAACAAATTTAGTCAAAAATTGTATCACCTCTCTTTATAACTTCTTAATAGCACATTTGCTCCAATGATTATGGTGTAGACACGTGAGACTTGACAGCTTTGCAGAATGCACGAGTGGGACAAACATACAGACCACGCTACAGCAGCATCTGTTGCAATAGACAATTTCGTCTAAAAGTTTTTATAGCTCAGTTAAGAAGTCTGGATTTCAAAACTAGTTTGTTAGAGGTTAGAGGCATTTAACGCAAAAGCCCATAGATACATTCTCATTTCTGCTATAAGTCCCAGTACCGGTAGCGACTGCAACTGGCGCTAAAGCTAATGTAGGCCTATAGTTGTGCATATCATGACACTGGTCTCGTTATAGGTCTCTACAGTGTGAAAGAAGCGCGGTAATATTCCACAATAAACGACAACTATGACAAGAGACCAAAATGTTGCAAACAAACTTGTATTTCGACAAAAAAATGCAAAAAAACGGTTAATGTACAAAGTGCTCTTTTGTAGTTGAAAATATAATATACGTAGCCACAAGAAATCAATACTATAACTTTATGCGCAACCGACCCTAAAATAGTAAAAAAAATCTCCTTTTCCTGTATGAGACCGAGTTGCCTGTATAATCGGTATAACATAACGTTACTTGGGGTCACACGAGTGTTCCTGTTACATGACTTGGCACCTCAGTTTGTCCAACGGTTTTGGCCGGATGCACGAGTGTGACAGACAGACGGACTGACGTACAGACCACGCTATACGGTAATATTTATCCAATAGCCGATAGCGCTAAAACTCACACTGTCACAACTAATTCAATGATCGACACTGGATAAATGTACAAACAAAATAATCAGTAAACAATCCTAAGCGTAAAAATATTCCATTGCTTCTAGCCGCCGTCTGACGAAAAAGTACGGACAAAAGCGAATAGTTTTGTTATTTTTAAAAAAAAAAAAATTACTTTAAAACATTTCGTGTAATATTAGGCCTACACAATAGTTCATAAAAATTAAGTGACATATTCAATAGTACTCATGGGAACTAATACTGCAGCATTACATACTATGCAGACAGTTTTGTTTCAGTAAGACTTTAAATAAAAAAAAACAACACACAAAAAGCCAAAAAAAATTTTGAGTGATTTAAAGAAAAATTTTAAGAACGGATTTTTTAGAGACAGACAGCAACTGGAAGCACAGAAAATTTTACGCCTTACATCAACAGAATAAGATGTTAGCATTTTGATATGCGTACGCATTCATACTCTCACGTTTCACGGTTTTCCGCAAGCCAAAATATCTCATGCGTTTTTATTCTCTGTCAAATTGTATCATTCGATCTCGTTTTCGACATTTTGCTTATAATCACAATAACAGAATTTGATCAGTGTCGCCAGATATTCACCACGCGCAATTTCGTAGCTTAAAATATAGGCCTACGCGAAAATATGTCGTCGCTGGGGGCTCCGCCTGACCTCGATGAAGGAGCTAATAACAGAGTCCCCCGGACCTCTATCCCGTAGATGGTTTTAAGAAAAGGGACAGAAAAAAAGACGAAAAGAAAAGCAGGGTAAAAGAATAAAAACAAAAAAAGAAAAAGGCCAATATGGGAGAAGGTAAAGAGAGCTAGAGAAAGAAGAATATCTTCTCGTCATAACAACTAAACAAGTTACATACAGTATATACATTTTGTCTCAAAACGACGAAAATAAAACGAAGTAACAACGTTAAAAACTAACGCTATAATTACTGTAGGCTATTAATGTATACATGGATATAATAGTAGACCCTTGTACGCATAGGAGCCTACACGATTACTAGGCCTATATGGCACTGCATCGAAATAATGCGCGTAGGCCACAGTGTGCTGCAGAACGTGGCACGCATAATAGCGAAATAATTAGTAATTATTAATAATTATTATCTTCTGCAGCTGTCGTCATTCTGCTTTTATTCAGTGCTCTTCTGATCTTTCTACGAGCTTCTGATACTCTCGGTGCACCAGCGCTGCTCGCCTGCACGCAAAACAACGTCACCAACGGTATATTTCTGCTTTATTCACGCCTAATTGTGATAAAACGAGCTTAATTGAACGAAATCCTGCTTTACTTTGTAACGGTACTACGACTTTTCTCAATACAACGCCAGCGAAGAAGATATTACCACATACTGTGCTAATATATTAATTTTCACTTCACAAATGTGCATACCACATAATACCTGCATACAATAATTAGCTACATTTGCTACTTTTGCTATTGCAACAAGTCGAGTGCCATCTATAGCGACGGACTAACGTGAGACAGGTAGTTGTTAGCAGCTGGTGACGCGGAGCGACTGCGAGTCGACCACCCAGAAGCACTGACGTCAGCACGACCTCCCACCGAGTAACGGCTAACGTCTTCGTCCATCACCCTGTCAATCAATCAACCAACCAATCAGTCAAAACGTATATATGCTAGCGCCACGGTAATTACGTCATTCGGGGTCATTGCGGGCTGCTATAGCCTATCTTCGCCTGTTGTCAAGTCGATAATCTTGCAAGTTCGTGTTTTTGTGAGTTTTTACTGCAGTCTGTCGCCCGTTAGCGGCATCTTTGCACTTTGTAAAGATAACTTCGCGTTTTTCTTCTTGTATGTGAACGTGGGGTTTTAGAGAAGGGCAGGAAATCTCCAACCACAACAGCCACTAGCAATCAAAGAGTCTGGGAAACGCAGTAAGCTCTCCATACAGGGTTCGGGACAGAACTCCGGCGGCAAACAAATTTTAAATATACAAGAGGTCAGAATATGTCTTTAACAGATGCAGATACGCAAGACCCTTTAATCACGGAATCATGGACCCATCTCGGGCCCTTCAGATCCCCTTCAGCCGCCCCGCCCCTCTCCTTATATATACATGTACGCAAGGCGCACAATATCTATATGCCCAGCGGTGTGTTTTAGTAGTACTTTAATTGAAATAAATTTAGTTTGTTTGTATAGCTGCCTTATTTTTTTGTTTTTTTTCTGTACGGTCTATTCTGTCTACTTCGTTCGCTACAACTGCCAACTAAAGGCGCGTTCAGAGCGACATAGCTGAACTACATGCACGAGGGTCGTTCAATAAATTCCAGGATTGTTCTTCTCATTAAACACACAGTGACCGTTGACAACCAAAACTATTATGAAGTTGTATGGCCACTTATCTGTAGTATTTAGCAGCAACACTATATCACGTGAAAGTATTTAAATAGTTCGCCCGCTTTTGCAGCAATCATCAGTCAGTTAGTGATGATGTCCGTGTTGAAGCACTGCATAGGGCAAAAACGATCAGCTGCAGACAAAGCATTTTTTTGGACACTCAGAAACTTGTTTTCGCAGATTTTCTGCCTGAATGACATACTGTGAATGCAGAATATTACTGTACTGAGCATTATTGTCTGATTGCTTATGACCAGCAATTCGCAGCAGTCGATCAGGTTTGCTGCAGAAAGGTGTCGTTCTTCAACATGACAATGCACCACTACGCGACAGGCCCATTAGACAGTTGAGAAAATTAAACAGATGGGCTGGGAATTGCTACAACATTTGCTATACAGTCCACATTTAGCTCTAAATGATTTTTCGTTTGTTCGGACCACACAACGAATCACTTGGAGACATTAAGTTTAAAAGCGATGCGATGAAGATGTTCAACAGCATGCACCCGAAAAATTTCAACAGGGTGCCAACAAAAACTTAATGCTACGGCTTCCAGCCGACTTGTAGAACAACGGGAACACTGCAGTGAACTGCAGGGACAGTATGTTGGTAACTAACACAACTCTCAGAAATGTGCGATTCGCTGTCGTTGTATAAGGATTTCAGTCCTGGAATTTATTGAACGGCCCTCGTATACTGGGGTGATCAGTTTATTACCTCCGCCAAAAAGGTAAGGTTTTTGCCAGACTCTGTTTGTCTGTCAGCAAGATAACTCAAAAAGTTATAGACGGATCTTTTTGAAATTTTCTGGAAATGTCGGAAATGGCAAAAACTATCAGTGATTCAATTTTGGTTGTGATCCAAAAGGAATCCTGGATTCTGGATCACTTTGAAATTTTCGTTACCATTGCTTTCAATGGGGCATAAGGAAAACCGCTGCCAAACCGAAGATGTTGCTGCCACCTGGCGAACAACATGGCGTTGAATCACAGTTTTTTGGGTCACATAGAACTAGGTCAATATAGAAAATGCAACTATAGTTTGAAACGCACTCAAAACTTCCGCTTGTTTATTTTCGTCGGACAAGCTGTGTCGAATCCGGCGGAGGTCTGCGCTCTCCGAGTGCTTTTCTAGTTCCAGTTATATCGCTGTGTACACGCCTTAAGTGAATGAAGTGCCAGTGAACGGGCAACCTGTCAGGAGTGGTGTGACGACTGGACGTGAGAGCAAAGTGAGTGGTGCGGTAGTTGGGACTGATGGAGGCGCCGGAATAAGATGCTCGTCTGTATGCAGTGACAGACGGAGGCAGCTGTGATGATGTCTGGTGTTGAGCTGCGTGGGTGGTCCTAGTGATGGTACTCACTGGCGCTGGGCTGACGTGACGCTGAACACTTGACGCTCTCACGACGTTGACATCCGGCCTGCAACAAGCGGAACTGATTCTACAGTGCGTGTCACAAAAAAAGATCCCTGGCATTACCGACTGTAGCTCGAAGAAGGATGATTACATTTTGATAATATGTAGTTGGTACATAAATTATATTCCTGACATCAAACGGCTGTTCAAGTTCCCATCTCACCCAATGTCTGTTTCTGTACTACCTATATAGGAAATCAGAAAAAAAGAAATATTACATTTTATCCGAGGCAGTATCATTTCAGTTGCGCGTTAAAGCCCAGTATCCAAAGCGAGTTTATTTCTATCGCTTTGTACACTCCTTCCGGTACACGGGCCAAAAATGGCACAATTTTTTATACGCCAATAACTAATACACAAATACATGTATTAATCGATTTTTAGAATCTTTTTACTGTCGAAATTAGGAAAAAGATTGTCATAACACCAGGCCCGTCTTTAGGAAGGTGGCATCTTGGCACTGTGCCAAGGTCCCCGCGCCCTAAAGGGGCCCCGCGCTACTGCTGTGATCGCTACGACGGAAGATAGATCGATCGTACAATCTAAACTACTGTTATTACCTTACGAGATAAATTATTGCCACAACTTGAACTCAATTAAAACGTCTAGAAATTTGGGGGAGAGGGAAAATCTAGGTTCAAATTTTTTGGCCAGCGAAGCGAGAGAAAAAAAATTTGGACACAAACACACAAAACACAGTATACAGGCGTGCATTACTTACAGACTTGGGCCTATCCATGGGCGGCGCCAGAGGAAAGGCATGGGGAGCAACTGCTTTCTGTGCTCTTGCCCTTGCCCTTGCCCCTGGCTGCCCCTTCAGGAGAAATGTTGATGGTAATAAAGTGCCCTTTGCTAACCATACACATGCCAATATGTGCTTTATTAGACGTCATTTGTGCAAGACAACACAGATATCTGTGATTTTTTTGGCGTTTCCAAATACGAAAAACAGGCAAATTTGGGGCTTCCATTAAACATCCCAAAGCCAATAGTGTTTTAGTTTAGTGGGGAGTTAGCCTTAACTTTCTAGCCAGGGACTCTGCCCCTGAACCCCGCTATGTCTTTTGATGCACACAACAACCGAATAAGGTCGACATTTGGCCTGCACAAAAATATTGTTTTCCTGCGCCCTGGCCTTTGCCCCTACGGTTCTCCCTTAGCTTCAGATTCCTAGTGCCGCCCGCCCGTGGGTCTATCCTACAGTTTGTTGTAGGCCTATATTGCGGTCACAGGTCGACATGTGGTATTATGGGCCCCGCGGGTAAGTCAGTGCCAAGGGCCCCGCGCTGGCAAAAAGCGGTCCTGCATAACGCTGTCATTAAAAATCCCACCACATCTCATAAGTGTCGCTACATTACCTTGTGAAATGTGAGACATCGCACTCAGGCCGGCGACGACACTGACCAATGGCGTAATCAACGTTGATCGAGCCTGACATATGGCCCCAGAACAGCACAGACTTAAATCTAGTCGATTATCAACGTCGACAATGTCAATTCACGACAATCAACCAGCTGAAGCAGGCGATCGTCACCGAGTGGGACATACTGTCGCAGCGTTTGGTTGATCACGCCATTGGCAGTGGCGTCGCCGGCTTGAGTGCGTCGTCCAGCAGCAAGGCGGACACACTGAACATTTTGGTGTGAAAACTGCGACGAGTGACAACTACTTTGGACAATAACGGACACAATAAACAGGTTGTTTTTTGTTGTTACGTCGTAATTTCCAACAATGTGTTGTTACAGATATCGTTTTATTTCCAATTGTTGCTTTTAAGACACCGATATATCACTAGGTAGTGTAGCAACATACTATGGTAAGATTTTTGGTGATAGTGTTACTATAAATTTTTTCCTAATTTTGACAATAAAAAATTTTAAAATACGGTTAGTATTAGATGAAGTTATTGGCATATAAAATTGTGCCATTTTTGGCCCACTTTGTAGGTACATCCAGGTGTACCGAAAATGCGCACATATGTTCCCGATAGGTCTATAGCTATATACTGACCTCTGGGCGTTGCTGGAGTAAGAGATGGATGGTCGACGCCGATGACGCAGATTGTCAGCGGCTGCAGTCGACACTGGGGCAGGAGGAGGCAAACTGGTCGCCCTGGAGACGTCAACCAACGCTCGAGGTGAAACCGGCGGACGACGACCCGCACTTGACACGCTCGACTGCGTCGTCCACCGTTGCTGCCAGTTCAACAGTGACAGTCACTTAACTCGAAAATTTAACGATTACAGTTTTTAATCGTTAAATAAAAATATTAATCGTCTGATTTACCGTTTTCGCAGCTCTAACTAAAAAGCGCCTATGCAAAGAGCCGCCGACATCTGATCACTTCTAATTTTGGCGAAGTTTGACCTGTTCTAACAATTTCAGCCATATTTACTTGTAACTTTTTGCTTTATCCTGCTGACAAACCAACAGTGAGATAAATAAATAAATGCTAGGTAATGGTATCACATAACCTCTTTAGCAAAAATAAAAAGTCAGTTGTATGCTATACTATCGTCATGCATGCGTGCACCGAGCTGTTCTTTAAAGCGGCGCCAACACGCATGTGCTTGTGTTTTATTTTATTGTAGTTTTATGATGGCACACGTATAGGCAGCGCCTTATCTCACTCAGCATGGCTGAAGTGCTCAGTCTAAAGACATTGCTCGGCCAATATGTCGACAACGACGCTCTCCGCCAACACACCAAGTGCTTAGAATTATCTATCGACTTCCGGTAGAACGTAAACTCCGTACTTAACATTTCCGCGTAAACTTTGTATTCTGTATACGACTTCGGACTTCTAATACGTCAACAATTTTGGTGGCATAGCAGATGGCGGTAAACGGGACAACCGCCTCCCCTTCCAACTTCAGTTGTAAATTTATGCAAATTTGTGCAGTAAAACTAACGAAATTTATACTCGTTATGTGCATTCTCATGTTCTTTTCATGCCCAAAATGCGACTACGACTCCTGCTGGCGGAGCTTAGAGTTCTCACAGACTCCTAGCTGGTGGGAGGGGCTTGCTGCCTTTTTCCAAGATGCCAACTCTGCTCTCGCCCCAATTTTAATTGCTTGCTACACGAATTAAGTTCAGTTATAAATAGGCTACTTCACATAATATGCGTAAATTGCTAAACCTGCGTACGTATTTTCCATTTTCGTCTCTCGTTTAGGTTGAGACGTTAATTTAATGGTAATCGACTTCAATTACGACATTTATTGTTATGTCGCATTCCGAAATAAACTTAATCAGCTGATTGTCTGATAAAACTGAGATTCTTTATAACAGTGCATACTGCACTGTAAAATAAAAAAAGAAAACAACAGAATTTCGTAGAATGAATAATATTATTGTCGTGAGCTATTTCTCAGCAAAAGTGCGTTAGCGTAATCGCCAAGCACATTTTTCCGCGCAGGAAACTGGTCAATTGTTCTGCCGCAGTCTCAGCTACATGCATCACAATTTCTCGTCGCCGAAATTGTGGCGGTGGCGACGATAACCACAATAATTATACGAGTGTTTGTAAAAAATACTGCTGCATATATACGCCAGAAATAAATTGGCTCAGGCGGCGAACACTCCGAGTGTCTTGTGGACTGCAAACATAGGTCATATAGAGAAAACCAGCGTTATACAAGAATTCCGCTGCAAGCCATTGAAACAGAAAGTTATTTTCTTTGGATAAGAATATTACGATCAAAAACAGCACGTAAAACACATTATTTAACAGACAGTATAGATGGCAAACGTGTAAAAGGAAGATCTAAAGTGAACCTGTTGAACAACATCACTACCATAGACTGAGCTGGGATTAGAGGACACTTTGAAGACAACAGTGCTGAATGGAGGACGATCATCCACAGTGCACCGGTCACGTAACCCTCGCGTCAAAAAAGATTAAACACAAGATAAGACATGGCCTACTGGTCATAGGCCTATGCTTACATGTACTGGTTGAATGTAGACGTTGTTACTGACGCCG
>Ga0209671_1001735_pt1 | contig 18854 bp, 10 predicted proteins | sample WorMetHERISLAND2_2_FD_187401 | JGI IMG/M metagenome (GOLD analysis project Ga0209671, IMG submission 187401) | Marine gutless worms symbiont microbial communities from Max Planck institute for Marine Microbiology, Germany - Olavius geniculatus... | ecosystem: Host-associated > Annelida >...
ACCCTGCAGGAGTTAAGCCACGCTGCCCTAGATAGGCAGCGGTGGGCAGCGATAGTAAGAATGGCGTCAGACACCAACGGGCATTGAGCCCACGGTTGTCGATGATGATGAACAGTTGTCTGCAAGTTTTGGAGATGCAAATCATGATTTTTCCTTGTGTTGTAACTATGCACATTGCGATTTAACATAAAATAACTGGCAAATGCTGGAGGTAGTTTATCATTATGATATACAAATTTATGAACTAACATAAGCAACTGATATTTATATAATTCAGGGATTGGTAGTGTATTATAATTTTTGTATAACTCGACAGTATGTACACGAATTTTCTGTTGTAATATTCTTGAAATTTTATTGTTTAGGATCATAAGTCTTTAATGCAGCCTTATTTGTATTAGCATAGACCTCAATACCATAGAGTAAATCAAGTTCAACGTAAGCTTAAGCTAAAAATATATTTACTGAAACTAAATGCTTCTTCGTTTAGTCGTTTATTAACCAACAGCCATCGATGAAATGACCATTTATTTGGGTGGGTATTTCAATTTCAATTACTGCTCGTTATCATATTCTGGTTTTTGCATAATGAACGATGATGCTGAAGTCACAGTCAGGAGACGAGTAGGACCTATTGTAGCGAGTGAGAGCATTGCATTATTGTACTTACGCTCGACGGCTGTGCAGAAGAATCGTTCTGGACCGTTTCGTTTTCACCACGTCGAGCACTGGTATTGCTAACCCCTACGTCGTCGTATGTAAACTTTCGAGCCTACGCTCAGACAAACCATACCAATCGTTTCTGTTTGGTTCGTTATGAAAGAAAGACTAACGCTCCAAATGCTCCAGGCTTCCTCGTCGCCTTAACTGGACATTTTTGAAATGAAATAAAATATCGATGGCGCAGTGGGAACAAAATATATTGTGATGTAATGTTTCATTAATAACCTCCCCGAAAACCATGCTTTGTAAACACGCTGTTGATACGCAGACGAAATACAGTTCGGAATGCAGTCGTATCGCAGACACAAAAAGGAATTAATGAATAGCTTTGCTAAAATATCTTCCTTAAAATATCCTGCGGATCAACAAATATAAACAGGCACACCGCGCGATGCACTAGCCCCGTATCAGTGGTCTAGCAGTGTAAACTGGTGTCTGGCTGAGAACTAAAGAAACGGAAATCAGCGCCGCGCCCTATGGACGTTATGGCTCGAGAAGGACTTTACGTTTTAACAACAGTTAAATTACCGTAGTGTGTTCAAGACATTTAAGAAGATGGAAGTGCTGCAGTTCGAACAGATCTTTCTTGGCGGAGCCGTCGACGCTGAACTTGGTGACGACCGCATCGCGCCGGTCGACTACCGTCAACGTGTTTGACGTGTCTTGTTGAGCTGCACAGCGTCGCTGCCACTCATCAAAGCGCTGCGTCCCTTCGGCGATTGCACGCCGAGCAGCCAGCTTCGACTGCTGCAGACGCGACAGTCGCGCCTTCTGTACATCCGCCGCGAACACGCACAATAGAACTTACTACAGCCCAGCTGCAGGAAACGACGCCGATATCTCGTCATCTACAAGACTCCACTGCACGGCGACCACCACCGACCGATAATCGCCCATTCACCGACCACTACATATACGTACAAATAGAATATGAGAACAGCCACCAGAGTATTACGCGCTGCAGCGGGGTCCGATGATTGATACGGCGTCTGAACCTATAGAGATCAGAAAGACCACACACGCAGCCGTAGACTATAGAGACCAAGCCAAAGCACCTGCCATCCCTTGCAGCAGTTGTTCCTGGTCTGATAACAACGATTTCGTTTCGTCCGAGAAAAATAAGCAGAAAGCCTCAGCAGCAGCTGGACTCCTAGGCCATGTACGTTCTCGAGGTATAATAATCATACACAGCGCCACAGTGCCAAATAACCGTGCGATTCTTCACTGTTACAGATAAAGAGATAACGTACGTGCAAACCATATAATGAATCATGATAATAAATAAATAAATAACATTAATGCAGTGATGCGAGCTTAGACTTTCATAGACCAAAGTTTGATCTGCGTGAAATACTCTTCTTATCTCATCATCGTCATCATCATCATCAATTTGTTTCTTTTCTGTCCCTTGAATATTTGCAGCGTTCGCTGACCTTCTGAGCTTTGCGCTTTTCGCGGCGCTGACTCTGTTGGTAGATGCGAGCAAAGTTGGAGACGATGACGGGCACAGGCAGAGCAATCACTAGCACTCCACTCAGAGAACACACGCCGCCGACGAACTTGCCTGGGATTGTAGATGGCACCATGTCGCCGTACCTACGCACAGTCGTAATAAATAGTTAGGCCTATCTATTTTATAATCGCGCAATCGACGAACATTTATTTCGTGCATGTGAAACAAAAAATAACGTTTTCAAAAATATTTTACGTTCTATTTTACATGTGGCTATCATGTAACCCTGGTCCGGTCCGGTTTACGACATAATGTTTTACGCTATAAACGTTTGCCTGTAGCTCATACGGCATGTCTAACTTTCCAGCAAAAATGTTTCACATTTTGCTACGTCTAAAACATTTTTGCAAATGTTTTTCAGAGTAAAACATTTAGCCAAATGTCACATTATGTTTTACACGTGTGCCTACATGTAACACCAACCTTAACGATAGCTGTAACCGCAGAATGTAATGAGCCCAGCTGAATAACTTCAGTCGGTTTTCGCTTGTAACTTTAACCGACGTAAATCAGAAGCGATTGATAAACGTGCAGTTGGTATATAAGCAGCTAATTGATGCGGTCTCAGAGCAGCACCCAGAGATCGGCGACAACACCGCCGCTAACTCGATTAAAATTTATAAATTGTTCAACGTGGTCACAGTGCAAATGACGACTGAGGCGGTCATTCAATATTAATCGTCGCAGCAGCCAGCCAGTGGGCGTTGATAACTGCATCAATGAAGGTCCGCAGCAGCAGCAGCAGCAGCCGGAGCAGCATCTGTGCGCTGCGCAATAATAACAATGGGCGCGGATCACTCGTGGTAAGTGGCGTAGGGGGAGGAGGCGAAGCTGCCGTCAGTGACCAAGTTAAAAGCTGGCGGCGGCGCATTTGCTGTGCAAATGACACCGGCGAGGACACGGATAGGCCTATGCCACGGCGGCGAGTCCTGGTCCGGTGCGGTTCGCCGATCGCTAACTGGATTTGCTGAGCGAACACGTGGCTGTTAACTTTGGCATCATTTTGCAGACCGCAGTACTGTTGTAACATAACGCGACGATCGACAACTAACTGCGTGTCCTGTCCTTGCCATCCAAACTTGCCGGTACGACGTATCGACAATAGGGACTACCTTATTTTTAGTTTAGTACAAAATAATGTCAGGGATGGACGCGAGCGCTCTCACCTACAGGAGCCGATAGTCTGGCACACTGTCGACAACGTTAATATTTTAGTATTTAAGCATCACTTGCGGCTTGCAGCGCTGTACGCTGAATGACTGGAGCGTATTATTTTCAAAGAATTTCGACAGCTTATAAACTTCTCTACGCGACTTGACGCTTCGCGCTGCATTTAGCACATACGCGGAATTTCACCGAAATAACAACTCCCTACTTCCCTTTCTCTTTCCTTTTCTTCTCTTCTCCGCTTTTTCTCGCTTCTCGTAGTCTCTCATCCCTCTTTGCTCTGGCACCTGAAATTCCAGGGTCTGCGGAGCGCTGTTGGCCTAAGCTCCCTCAGCGAGTCCGGGCGAAGCCATTTTGAAACATTTTTAAATAAACAAAAAAATCGGCTCCGAGTGCCAACATAATACGCAGTCGTCCGTCCCGCTGCCGATCGTCTCAGGCATTGCCAGCTAATTAGCGGGATTATGCGAGATGTCCGTCATTTTCTTAGTTTTTCTTAAGTCCGGTGAACTTAACCTTCGATTTTTAAACTACAAATTACCATATTGGTTGCTGTGGCGTTGCAACACGTTTACATCAATTTTAGCTTTTCTTTAGACCACTCTGTATTCAAATTAGGAGCCCATGTGGAAAAGACCTACGGACAAACAGGCAAGCAGTGACGGTTCTACCCCGCGATATCTGGGGGGGGGCACGGCCACATGGCGAGCGCGGTAGCGCGAGCCTATAACGGGCGTATGGGGGCAAAGCCCCCAGCGGGCTCCAGGAGCAGAGCCCCTGGAGCTGAAGCTGAAACACTTTTGGTTTTGAGGCATTCAATGGAAGCTGCAAATTTGCCCACTTTTCTAAAAATCAGATATTAAAAGATTCAAAGATTGCAAAGATAACACAAATTTTGTGTTATCTTTGCAAAAAAATCATGGGTGGCACGAAACTGGGGGGCTTGGAGTAAAACTGGGGGGCCTGTGCCCCCACGGCCTGGGCCTAAAACCCCCACTGCAGGCAAGACACGTAACGTGGCCTATAGGACGGCATTAAAATAATACAATTTAGTCACATACTTCATTTATAAAGATGGTATAGCAGAGATACAAAAATTTGTTTACATGCCTTAGCCATGGGCCATAATTTTTTTGTCTAGAAAAAATATTATGCGACAACGAGTCGCCGACGACAAACTGACAGCGTAAGATTAATCAATCAAGCAATAAATATTCGTTTATTAAAGCATGACATAATACTGATTTAAACAATTTACAAAAAAAAATACAATATACAATTATAGGTCTAAAGATGAATAAAGGTAGTTAATCGAAAGCAGATCGGTTGAGACTGCAGAGGCTGACGTACCCGAGCGTCGTCATGGTGACGATGGTGTACCAGAATGCGGCCGGGATGCTCTTGAACGTCGTGCTGTCGACGTTCTTCTCTGCATAGAACATGATGGTCGAGAAGATGATGATTGCCATGGCCAGCGAGAAGACGAGAAACCCGAGTTCACTGGCACAGCTCTGTAATGTACTGCCGAGGATGCGCAGCCCGGCCGAGTGACGAGAGAACTTGAATATACTGCACGTCCAATCACAAGTAGCCACGTTCTATGCAGAAGTTATTTTCTAAACGAAAAAACACTGTAATTAAACGCATTGGTATGTATGGTATGTATGTATTGGTATGTATTAATCGTAATCTTAAAGTTAGTCTTGAAATAGCTCCAGGTTTAAATGATCGACTCAACAAGAAACTAAAAATATTAAACTAAGAATCGCAGATGCAAAAAAATAAAATAGTGAGTTTATCAGTAGGCTACATGGCTCAAATAAACATCGTCGGGTTCTTAATAAACTTAATGAGTTTAGTGTCGGCTGGAGAGTAGTACAGTCATTGAATGAAATTTGGACCAGACGATTCAACGTGGCAAAGTTCGTATCGTGTCAAGCAAAAATTAGCAAAAAAATCTATATAGGTGTGTCACCGGGTCCTCCCGGGCCCTACGTATTTCAAAAGTTAAGTCGGTTAATACCGAAGAGGCGCCTAACAGCGGCCAAACATTTCTTGGACCATGTTAACCGACTTGGTCCTCGAATCCATCTGTATCTAGGCTGCTAGTGTCATACCCACCATTGAATGTTTTATGTAGCCCGAAAGCCAACGGTCATTTTACCGTTCCCGCGGGGGATAGAAGGCCGAGTCAGCATAGTCACTGCACGCAAAAGTGTGCACGCAGCCCGCTTTCATGCTGAATATCATAATCACAGTGGATGCAATGGAAAACACGCAACAGAACAACTCCCATGCTGAGAGTCGCTTGCGTTAACACACCGTAAAACACCGCGACACTGCATGCGTAATTAATTACGACTCATTACTTTGTGCTGTAGGCCTAGTAGGTCAAGTACATGGCAACGCGGTATATGTATTTTCAGATGCATATCATTGAGTCTATACGTGACTCACGACGATCGCCTCACGACTAACGTACGACTGTTGTGCGACGCAACGCCAGACCCGCGATCACGCTCTTAGTCGCATGTCTCGATAGCCACAGTGCCAAATTATAGGCTATTTACTGCTTGGTGACGGCATGGACATGGAAACAACTTGCCCAAAGTTGTTATATGACAACAATCGGCCAGGAGTTGAACCTGTAAGGCTGCAACCTCTCTAAAACCGAAAATTGCTGAAAACAAAAAGCCCAGCTGTCGCCAGGGTAGGCCGACCGTACTGCCTTTATCCGAAGGCCAGCGTCTGACCTCCGGTCGCAGAAAGAAAGCGATTTCCCACAGTGAGTACAGTCCTATATATTTTATGGTAACGGTGGTATATCGAACGCTACAATCAACGCTAGGACACGATACGGTAATTTGGCGCACGTGGGTAATTGGCTGCAGGCATCACTTTTCATTCAAAATTCAAGCCAAACTGCTTCAGGTAGAGACATTGCTATTTTTGACCGCCTATGAACATCGCCCTATCCAACGGTACCATCGCCAACTCCAATGACGTACGGTTTAGCCACAATACATGCTTCATAAATTACGACAAACAAACAGACGATAGACGGACGACACACTGTGCCAAAGATTCTACTTAGTATTCGGCCAAAAAACTGGTACATGTAAAAATTAATGAAGAACGTATAGGCCTATCTGTGAACTTGTCTAAAGTATGCAAAAGCAAAAAGATAAGAAGTCACTTGATTGATTAATAGCTTTTCGATTTTTCAGGGAATTTTGGTAGCCGAAATAACTTTTAGGAAAGGTGCAGAAAATAGCACGCTGAACGCGACATTACGCGACAAGTCGTTGCATTAGTCAGGGGTGTCGTCAACTATCATACTGCAGGGAATCCCTGAGGGTCTAAACTGCTGCCTACGGTGCACATCTAGGCTTCCGAGAATGCTTCTCAAATACGAATAACTCCTGACGGCACGTTTACCAGCTTGTCCGCTGTGTTCCAAAATCTCTTGGCAAGGTGACCTTCGGACGGCAGCTGGAGAGCAAGTTGGTCTATTTGTCCCTTGGCTACGCCGATGGGTATTAAATAATCTAGCGCTGCTGCGGCCGAGCTATGACTTATGGCGATCAGAGCGCATATGAGACGCTCTGTCGAGCAAGGACGCACGCAGAGAAGACAGCGAATAGACGGCAGAAAGCATGCATCGTGTGCGCGTTGAGACGCATTCGTCAGTATTGTCAATAACCAACGCGACACGGAATATGTCTGTACTGGATTATCGCCCGTAAACGATAAACGCGCGCTACGACGATAACCGGCAGCAACAGATATACGATTCAGAATAACGATATTCTAACCCGATATCGCGACGAAACGCGTTGCTTAATAAAAATAATTACGGCTAAATTAATTATTACCTTATATTAAGCGAAAAATATCATCCATAATGCTAGCTTACATTATACATAATTTTTATAATCCATATTATGCGATAAAACTTAAACAAAACCCAAACTGTGAAACACTTTGAGACGCGTACAGAGCAAAGTAACGGAACTGAACCGACTTTGTTTAGTTATTAACGAACTAACCAGTGGGCAAGCAGGACGAGTCTATTGGTCATTGTTTGACGCGTACGTGAGCGTAGTCACGTAGGCCACCGAGGTCGCTAGACGGTGACTGCTGTAATGCATTCGCCGGTACTCATTGCGCCTACCCACAAAGAGATGGCCAGATTGAGTTCACATACTACGGCATGGGACTACTGACCGGAATACTCGGAAGACGCGGAGGGTGACGAAGGCGCCGCTGAGATCCTTGTTGTCAGTGATGCCGAGTCCGATGTAGTACGGCACGATGGCGACGAAGTCGATGACACTCATGACGCATGTGGCATGCTGGCAGCGAGCCGGTGCCGCGTACAACCTCAGCAGGTACTCCGCAGTGAATATCAACACGCAGGCCGTGTCCAGACAGAAGAACGCGTCTGAGTACCGCTCACCGCAAGCCACAGTGACGCCGGCCACCAGACCACAACCGACCGTCTCGGCAATGTTTGCCATCACCGACGTCGCGATGAAAAACCTGCATAATAGACACCAGCGATTCTATCATAACAGACGCATCATTTTATAACGGTATTCCTCCCGTCATAAAAATGCGAGAAGTGACAATTCGGAACAATAAAAAGTCCACGGGTGGAATTAAACGCGAGACTGGAATTTGTGACATCTAAAAGCAAGGGAGAAAAATACAGGACTGGAGTACGAGTGGTCACATTTTTTGTTTCGTTAATTGTCGCCAGTGTTTGGATTGCAAGGCGGGTTGGGGAGTTAAACCCCTCCAACTGCTTTCTCCACCTTCCTAACAGACTGTCAAATTATGTACTAGGGGGTCAGCAATACACGATATACATACGATTTACGTCACAATTTTGGTCAGGCTCCGATGATCAAAAAGTTCAACCCTCCAGCTAATTTTTCACAATTCAAACATTAATTGTCGCCAGCATTGCCACGGAAAATTTTTCAGTATCACTCTGTGTAGTGTTCCGGTGTTTGATTCTTGCCACCACCACTGAACTCTCGAAGTTATCCCATATAGGCCGCTCGCCAGCACGTAAGCTTATAGCGGTTACGTTACGTACCCTGTGACGTAGTAGAAGACGAGGGCCGGTGTGCTGGTGTGTGGGTTCTCGAACGCTCGCCACATGCGTTCTCGGGCGGTCATGAGCGCAATGGTCGAAGCACCGAGCTGAGCTTCGTCGTCCGAGTCATCGTCGTCCTGCTTCTCCGTCGACTCCCGCACCCTCCACCACACAACACCATTCACTATATACACATGCAGCTTACCATTCAACAACTGCAGTCCTTTCCAAGTATACGATTTGGCCTACAGTACGATCAGCGGCGTCGTCGGTTAAAAAGTAGACTGGACAAGAAGTTGTAATTTTTCGACAGACACTGCAAATTTCTGACGAAGAAGATTATGAGGGCTCAAAATGTCAATTTTACTCAGGATTTTTCTCAAATGGTGGTTTTAGCCCTAAATGTTACATTTTTTTGCACGAAAAATTTCCGACAAAAAGATTTTCCGACAATTTTCTGACAGCCCAAATTTTAGGGCAGGGGCAATTGCTTCCCCCTCTCCGATCCGGCCACGACGTCACTAGTTACAATTATTATGCGGCCCTTATAATAGGCCGCAATACAGATCTTACTTGTCCGTCCGTTTGCCTGTTCCGCGTACGAGGTCATAAGTCGAAAACTGAATGGCACAGAAAAATCAAGATTAGTGTGAACGTTTCCTGTGTCATGAGTGCATTTTCATTTATATATTCACCATGCCACGGCGATGGCTAGAATACCGTGGAAGAGATCTTGCGTGCGGTCGCGCACACAGTCCGCTTCAAGTGAAAGCGACAGTGACACTTTGCTGACTATTGCACTATTTCTTCTTTTTGGACATTAGCTGTATATAATATCGCCTTATTTCAGTAACATTTAAATTATTATATCAAAAGATTTGATGTATATAACTGTATATATTTATTCATAACTATTACATTTTCTAATATGCTGTATATATTGTTCTATGTAAGACATTAATACATTTGAATATTTGCTATTTGACCACATACGTCAGCGATTGATAGTTACAAAAAATACAACTCACACTCGGCAGCACCATACATGGAGGGAAATGTCCGGGTATACAAAAAAGCAGGGGAGAAACGTCCGAGGGGGTGTCCGGAAAAATGTCCTACACCCTGAGTTAGAATTGCACAGCCCCGGGCGGATGGCTGCACAATACGTCGGCATTGGGCTAGCGGGTGTAAGACATTTCCTCCTGGACATGTTCCCCCCGGACGTTTCCCACCTCCCTATACTGTTACATGAGAATCGATTGAGAGCTAGACAGTGGCATAATTTTAAGTGTCAGCATGGTGAAAGAGTGCAGCAAACATCAAATACTCTTGTGTTATCATTAATAGGCTTAAATAATTATAATACGTCAAACAAATGGCAAGTCTCAGAAAGTCTCAATTCTCAACTTCTCAAAAAACAGCGGCGGACGGCGACGTCAAAATGCCACTCAAAGCGCAGTGTTTGTCACAGCAAGGAGAGTGTCTGCAATCTATCGAATTTTGCTTTCTTTATGTAGCCTACGTAAAATATGTGCGTTAACTATCTCTACTTTCCTGGTTCAGTCTGTATCGAGTCGAGTTTAATCGTCTCATGGGCGCGTAGGCTTACATCCCTAATTGCTGTCAATTGTCGCGCCTATGACTCATTGTGTTTGAAAAATACTCAACGACGTCGAGACTTCAAAGGTTGAGTTGCTTTTCGTGTTGAAGAAATTTTTACTCAGTTGTTACTGACCTAGGGGGAAACGTCCTTGGCACTCGAAATGTCCGAGGGGGGAAACGTCCGCGGTTGACAGGCCCAGGGGGAAATGTCCGGCTCCCGAACCGGCATAGTTTTCTACACACGTAGTCCTATAGCACATCACTGTTAGTGTTTGTGCTACACGTTGTTCCACGCAGCTAGATATTTGCCATTTAAACTATACGTGGCGACTGTTTATGGGACAGTGAAACCGGACAACAAAGAAATGCCACTACGGGACAGTGCTTTCGCTCACTGATGCATCCAATAATCGCAGAAGTTAGAGAATCAACGCAAAAAAAGCTCGACCGATTAATTGAATGACAGTGCAAAACTGGAAAGTGGGAAAATACACGAATAACGTCGAGATATATGCATGAGCGAGTTGCGGTTCACACGCGGAGATTAGGCTGCAATGTTTGTAGCCTATTGTTTAACGTAGCTCACTAAAGTCGCGTTACAAAGCCACAGAAATAAAATAGGCTAAACTGAACTGCAATGGTGTCAGTGCAGTTCGGTCCATTTCTATCGCTTTGTATTCCTGCACGCCTTAAGCATCCAAGCCTCAGTTCCAAAAATCAAGAACCAATTATACGTAGCTTACAGTAGAGGGCAGCAAAATCGCAAACTCGAGACACACGGATCATATTGTGCATCTGAGCAAAATTCCGAAAAGACGTCGTGGAGTAGAGCGCTCTGAGGGTCATTCCAACTTCCTAGCATTTACCGACTGCAAGAGAACTTTCACGCATGCACAACACGACTACGTTTAAATGACTGACGGACTACTCGTCAGCTGACTACAAAGCAAATATTGTTAATACATCGTGTGTCTCGATCTATGCATGCTTGTCACGACAGAGTGCAATTTTTACGCGCTGTCAGCCGTCCATATTGCATCTGCATCATTCGACGATGTCAGCAAACATCGGGCAATAACAACCGCATGTATATATCTCGCCTGCTCGTCTGTCCGTCATTTTCTCTGCTTGTCGCCATCTGACTCCTGTGAAGTCGGTTTAATTGCACCTTAGAGGTCTCGACTGCGTACACAGTCAGGCTCGTGATCAGCGGCCCTTTACTGTGTCGGAAATAACGTACGTTAACGTTTTCTAGTGAGAATTGTTTATTTGATAAGCTTACCCATCTCACGGTTCGGTGACAATGACTCTTTCGAATTTTGGACATTTTTCACTATGCAACGACTAGGCCCTACACTAAATCAATGTAGGCTAGGCTAGATACAAAATGTGTTATTACTGTATTAGTAGCTCTTTAATGTCTGATATTTAATTCTTTTGATCTAAACCTAAATTTAAATCGCTGTATTTTTACGTTGACCGTTTGGTATTAGGAATAAGATGTAGCCTACTACGTTAAATAGCTCCAACAGTTTTGTTTAGCATGAAGTTTAAAGACGTGACAGACGTTCTTGATGGTGCATGCAGTGTATGAAGTTAGATGATAGTGCGCCACTCGCCAGCCTACTTGTCTTCGTAGTCCTCGTGACAGCAGTCGGCGATGACGTCGGTGCGTATGCCGAAGAACGCTAACTCATCGACGAACGACGTGAAGCAGACATCGCGCGGCATGTGGATGCGTCCCGTGCGGTAGTAGTTGAGGATGTGTCGGAACAGCTCCGGGTCGCGGTCGAAGAAGTACTCGCCTGTCTCGATGTCGCGGAAGTACTCTCGTTCTTCGGAGCCGAGCAGGGTGTCTGGGAAGCGTTCGATGGTCTGCAGCCAGGCCTCGTAGTGCCGACCGCTCACGTTCAGCGACAGTTTCTCACTCGACTTGAGCGTCCGTGTCGAGCTGCCGTGGCCGTCGTAGTCGCTTGGCAGACGGGTCGGCATGGGGTGACGAGATACCGGCACCCAGCCGACGGCTGATGCACGCGCGAACGGCAGCCAGCTTGCCACTGAAGAAGCCATGTCGACCGAGGACTTCACCGGCACGTTTGTGGTCCGTCCGGCCGAATGCCGCACTCACCCAACAGCGTCATAACATCCGAGTTCTCAGATGCTTCGTCCAACTGTATGCTTGCATTTGAAGCTATTACCGAGACCCAGCAGCGTCGATTAGAATTTAAACCACACTAAGCTGCCCTGCCTTCTGTTTACACATTTTTAGGTTGCAGTCATGAAGAAAATAACGGTATAGGCCTAGTCTCTGCCATCTGAGCGTGGTTTAAGTACGATACCGCACTCACTGTCTGGAGTGGTATAAGCTTGTACTGCATACTCGCTTATCCACTCCAGTAGTTCGACATCTGGTACAGAAGGAACGATGATCCAGGGTCCCGCGACGTGCTTCCAGTTCGCTGGTGCAACCTGTTAGCGCGCTACGGATGCTACGCTGCGTGGGGCCACATCATCGAGTATCATCATTTCACTGCAGACATCGTGCCTGTCTCGAGCAGCGCACATCAATTGCGTGCAGCGTTAGCAGCTTAGCAGATGCGCGCACCGGTTGATACGTGGGGTCGCTCTAAGCAATGACCCCCGCACACGCCTCAGCAAGTGCAAGTGGCGGATTTAATGCGTATATCTCCGAGCTACTGTATTTCAGAACACGATCGCAAGTAGCAAGCGTTTACACTGCACTTTCGTCGCCTGTAAGGTCTTTGATAACGCCACAAATTCCAGATTTTGTCAGATGGCGAGTCTAACGAGAATGATTGTTGTTTTGGTTAGCTGAACGATTTAGTAGGCCCCTATGTAGCTTCTTCTGTCTGTTATCGCTTAATAAAGTAAATTGACAAGCGTTTTTACGCGCGAAAGCAGCTACTGTTTTCAGCGCGTCTTAGCCATCGCAATTCTGTGCGTCTGTCCGTCTGTCTGTCACACGGGTGGATCAGTCACAAGCGGTGCAATCTAGAATCACCAAATTTTCACCGTCGGCTGCCTGGAAGACCTAGTTTCAAGAACCGTAAAGCTTTTCCATAAATTCGAAGGGAGTCACCACGAACGAGGGCGCTAAATGAGAGGAGATGGGCAAAATTTGCGATTTTGGGCCAATAAGTCGCTGTATCTCAGTAACGGTGCGAGATAAGGCCTAGGTTACTATTAATGACTAATAGAAAGTCGTACACTGGTTCTCAATTGGCGCCGAATTCGATGACCTTGAATGACTTTGAACGCCAAAATAGCTGGTGTTTTATGGATTTTTGGCGATTTCGGGCTGCGGCACAAGTCCATATCATTCACAAAGTGGCGCCACGGAACTATCGTTATGCGATCCAGATAGAGAATTTGGTATTTGTATATTAACTTAGCGTGAACACCCCAATTTTCAGCTAAACTACTGAACCGGAACTGCTATTGGCTTTCGCGCGTCTCGTGAGCATTGGCTCAAATTTCTTGTTCTGATTGGTTTAGCAAACCCATAATAAATTTTTATCCACACGATGTATGACATGCAATAGCACGAGCGGGTTGTGCCATCGTATGCTGTCTGTCCGTCCGTCTGTCCGATGTGACATTTGATGTAGAGTAGACTATAAGTCTATACGCTTGTCATAAAAGTTGGGCTATGTTGAATTTTATCACACGATTAATTAGCCAAGTGTCTCAGCTCTATGCTTACTCAACTTCATTGATCTAGTGCAAAGAGAACACTCTCAAATTTGGAGTAAGAACAGACGTGGTAAAAAAACTGGCGTTTATCATCAATAAGTCGGCGTATCTCAGAAACAGTGGCCAAGTTCATTGATGACAAATAGAAAGTCGCATAAGCCTTTTTATTTGACATGACAATCGACCTTGGATGACCATAAGTATAAATCTATGCAGGGGCGTCCACGACATTGACAGGTGGAGGCAAATGTCTTCTGGAAAAAGTTGGGGGGAAGTAAAAAATAGAAAGCTGGGGAGGGAAATATTTTTTCTGTGGCAAATTGCCTAGAAACGCATGGCACAGAATGCGACAATTCTGCGTACAACAGCTCCTTTTTTTCTGCTCGCTTCGCTCGCAGATTACTTACAGCCCCTACTTTCAAAGCTGTATTCAAGAGGGGGAGTTTGCGGGTTTAACCCCCCTCGCCCCGGAATTTTTAAAGTTAATGTGACAGTTCATACAACAGTTCAAAAAAAAATTTTCTGTTCGCTTTGCTCTCAGATTATTTGTACCTCCATTTATTCCTCCGCCCTTGTTTGCTTTCATTATTTAAACTGCATGCACTAAATTTGCTAATCTGATTCTGATGAAAATATTTAACATTATTCCTACCAGATGTCATATTTTAAGGCTAAAATGCACTAAATTCGATCTCGGCTGGGGATCCCGCTGGGGGAGCTCACAGCGCTGCCCCATGCCCTATAGCAGAATTCAAGGAGTCCTACTTCTAAGGGGAGAGAAAGAGACAAGGGGAAAGGGGAGAGAAAAAGACAGAAGGAAAAAAGAAAGGGAAGGAAAATGAGAGTGAAAAGAAGGAGAATTAAGACAAGACGTGAAAGGGAAAGAAGAGAGAAAAGGGGAGGGCATCCGAGTTGGGGGGAGGTTGCCTCCTGGTGCTGAGGGAGGATGGACGCCCCTGAATCTATGATCTCATGGCAGTGTTTCACGTATTTACAAAGCGATAAACCAACAATTACATGCTACATCCAGACTGCAGTTAGTCATAAAGATTCAGAATCGTGACTATTTATAATTATTACATCGATAAAAAGCACATCACCAATGCCATCTCATGCAAAGTGCAGTAAACGCAAGCCAACAAAAGCTCTATACTTCGATTAGTTGTGCTTGCGAGAAAAACACCTGCATTCCTGACTCTCTGGAAAAAAATATTCTCCTTAAATTCAGGGTACACTGTACAAAAGCAAAAAATCAAAATCAAGAAATAAAACTGAATAAGTTATGTTCACCCCTTCTAGAAGCAAAACAGATTTACTAATGGCTAATTAACATATCAAGAAGTCCACAGGCCTAAAACTCATTTTGCAACGCTGCTACATACACAACTTTCAAACACAATCTTAAAACGTTTTTATTTAATATCGCTTACGGACTTTAGACATAATCATACCGTTTTGTTAGGTTTTATTGTTATATTTTAGATGTAGTGTTTTTAGTTGTTAAGCGCTGCCGTTCAAGACTGTAAGACGTGCTATACAAATTGTTTGCGATTAATTGATTGATCATATCAAAGAATAACTGCATAAGTAACACTCAAATAGCGAGATGCAACAACATTTTTTAAACAACAATGCGGTCGGAGAACTGTTTTACAAAATTAAAGCACTGATTCTATGCACATAACTACAAAAGAACAAACTGAAATCCATTCAGTATTTTACATACACTTTATTTGACTTGCATCAGAACTTGTTAATGCTTGTCTGTCTAATCCATCAAAATATGCAAGTAAACTGATGGAACACACTGCAAAAAACTAAGCGTATTTATCACAGGCTGTGCGATAGCTGCGCAGCACTGTTCTAAGAGTGACCAGCCATTTCAATGGGAAACTCCAAAATTTGACCCCTCGTATTTCCCAAACCCCCTAATTTTTCCACACCAAAATTTGCACAGATGACTACGTCCAGCATATCTCCTGATGTGCAAAAATTGGTGAAAATCCGTTTACGGGGGGCTTCCCCACGAATAGGTGAAATATAACGCTGATCTGATCAGTGAAGTTACTGTACGCCGAGCCCGGTTAATACTGCGATGGGTGACTGCCTGTAGGCAGGTAAACCATCTCGGGATGTAACCAACCGCCTAAGTCAACTCAGCCTTCCATCCCTCCGGGGTAGGTAAATCGAGTACTGGCCTATCTGGCTGGGGTTAAGGCAGGGCGTGTTCACCTCTGTCAGGTGGCAGGTAACATTGTGTGATCCCATACGACAAGTGACGCTCCGTAGCTCTGAGATGGGTTCACTCATTAAGAGCTATATTCGGACCTATAACCTTTAAATGAATTTTTCCCCGAGTGACCCTCGTTGCCATGGCAACGAAATTTGGGACAAAATTGGCTATAACTTGGCTTATGTAAGAGATATCTGCAAAATTTTTGCGTCTATAGGGGGCTTTTCAAGGATAGGCCATCGAATGATGCCACGCAAATTTTTCCCCGAGCGACCCTCGTTGCCATGGCAACAAAATTTGGGACATAATGGGTTAGAACTCGGCTTACGTAAGAGATATATTGAAGATGTTTGCATCAGATGGGGGTGTTTTCAAGATCGGTTTATTTTGGTATGGGCAGTGCGTAATTATTCAAAAGCGCACATATGCACCCCTACAAAAATCATACGTTAAGTATACGAACAATCATTATTATCTAGCAACAAAAAACATTTCTACATTTTCTAACATTGCTATAATTAACTAATCCAGATTACTGCCAACGGCAATAAAACTGCAAATATTTATGTAAAAAACCATTTGTGTTGTTCAGTTTATATACAGTGTGAGGGTGACATCGTGGTTGTAGATATAAAACAGCACAAATAACAATTTAAAAATTCAAACAACACCATTACACAATGTCAGAAGAACTTTGCTGACTGTGTAATGGTGAAGTTTGAATTTTTAAATTGTGATTTGTGTTGTTTTATGTCTACAATCACGATGTCACCCTTACACTGTATATAAACTGAACAGTTTTTTTACATAAATCAACTAGTAGATGTGGCTGGACATTTGTACATATTCTACAATAAACAGTGAATTATTTCAGGGTACCGAAAAACTACAACTGTAAAATGATAGTGTGCTAAAACACTTTCTGGATCCTACTACAACCAACCAGTGACTACGAAACACAAAACTCACCAACAAAGAACAAAAATGCTAACAATAACAACAGTTATTAGCATCACTTTACTATTATAAATACAATTTGTACGGTGTTGAAATATGCTACAGTCTTATAAACACAAGATAACACATCATCGTTAGTGCCACAAAACCCTACAACAGCATTCATGCCAATCAAAGTCATATCACACTCGAAACAATGATTATGAGATGCAAAGTGTCATATCAGGCGCCAGTGTAGAGCGAGAGAAAATAAATGTACAGCAGGAGCAGTGGATAGAGAACAAGAGACCGCTTGCGGTGAAGTTCCTGTCCACAGAGTAAGGACCCAGCACTAACTGTTGCCCATATGACTCCAATAACCTGTAAACACATGCAATAAGTCATTTGAAAACGTGTATGTTTGCAACATCGTATCAGTGACGCTGATTCCAGTTGTCTACTAGTTTTCTGTTTGTCAAACATGTTAATTATTGTAATTTTGTTATGTGTCCTTGAAGTCTATTTTAGACTAAATGCTATGCTAATCTTTTTGTTCATAATAACAATAATAATAATAATATAATGGCATTATACGTGGCATCACTGGGACCATGTTAATTAGAAGGAGAAAAAGTCATACTGTCGATAATGCGCTGCCAAGTTCTTATAAGTTAGGCTGACAATAGTAACTACTTAGTCACCTGTTAACAGTTTGGTCGCAATTTGCGATGCAAATTTTGACTAGAGTTCAAACCTCAGATTTGAGTAAAGACACTGGGTAAGTAATGCATTGTCCAATACAATGTTACTTGGAGGCAAACTTGTTAATGCGTGTCTGTCTATCCACCGTCGGCTGCCTGGAAGACTCTAGTTTCAGATTCCGTACACCACCCATTCCACCCAACATACCAGGTCCTTGCCAGACATAAATGGATCGACAGATGAACAGACACGTGTATGGTACATATTATGGTAAAATCTGTAACACTGATATTTTCCATAACACCACCCAACAACACCTACAAATTGTCACTTTCTATTACATAAAAACTTCATTTCTTTGCTGGTGTGATTTTTTAATAAATCCGTGCAGTAAGCAACAATGAAATTCTCAGTCAAAACCAATAGTTTTACAACATTAAGCATAATTTGTTTTTTTTGCAAAAAAAAATCAAGAATGTTGAACATGCCTTGAAGAGGAAACTGACAAGATGCTGGGCATGTACAAGTGGCAGAAAAGCTGCAATGACAGTGAGTGGTAGCAGCGAGTAACCAATGACGCCTAAGCACTGTGAGTAACTCACCTACATATCACACAACAGTGTGGTCTAGTTGACACTAACAGCACAGAACCAGCGCAGAATAACAAACACTGCTGACTGTTAATCAGGTTAGCAATACGCTGTCTGTTTAAGAGACAACCACAGTCTGTTTTATTTGTAACATGATATAAATGCAAATTCAAATATCCGGGCATCCCATAAAAGATCTCGACCCAACAATTCCATACTTTTAATTTTGTAGAACAGCCTAACAGGGAATTACTCCAGAAAAAAAAATGATGCTAAGCAAAAATCTAAACTAGTTGCAATGGTGGTATTATACATTAAAAATACAATACAAAAATTGCTGCCACCTTCACAGATTTGGTTGTGATCACAGACACTGTGCCACATGAATCTTCTGTATACTTACCAGTACTAATATCAGAGCAAAAAAACTTAAACAGTTTACAAAGCTATGTAAGGGCGATATGAGTCAAAACTCGAAAACAGCAAAAATGGTTTTGGGGCGATATTATCGCACGTTGAATTCCAGACAGGCCCTTACAAGACTAGCCATTCTAAATACTTGAAAAATAT
>Ga0209671_1001736_pt1 | contig 18850 bp, 11 predicted proteins | sample WorMetHERISLAND2_2_FD_187401 | JGI IMG/M metagenome (GOLD analysis project Ga0209671, IMG submission 187401) | Marine gutless worms symbiont microbial communities from Max Planck institute for Marine Microbiology, Germany - Olavius geniculatus... | ecosystem: Host-associated > Annelida >...
TAACTGATGATTAGTACGATCGTCAGATAACGTAATCAGACTAACTACATCACCGAAAAAATCAAGCTGAACTGCCTAAAACTGCGTCTCTACTAATTATTACCATCGTCATATAGCACAATCATAAATAGGATAAACACAATGCGACTAATTGACAAATTGCAAAATCGATAATTTTCTTTGTATGTTGCTAGCATAACTGAACCTCCAAAACCTTTGTCACCTTTGTCAGCCTCAAAAAACTAAAGTTTCTTCAAGAAAACTGAGCTTAGTTCATGTACAAATGAAAGGCCACAGTAAGCTGCAGAATTTGGACAATTTTGCCACGGTGAGCCATGAAATTTTGCGAACTGGCCCGCGGAATTTGGCAAAATTTTCCGTGGAAAACTGTGGGCCCTACCCATAAGCACATATCTGCTATCAGCATGACTGACAATTAAACAATGTGTTAACGTCTGCAATCAGCAAATCTGTTGACGTTAACACGAGTTAATGAGTTAAAGCAGTAACTGCACAGTGAGTCGGCCAGCTCATACACACTAAAATAGTGAATAAGCTCAAGTAATCAAGTTCAATAAATTTTTACGTTCCAAATCACCAACCAAAGTTACAATAGCAACAAGTCATATGAAGCGCACAAAGCTGAAATGATGTGATAACAAAGAAAAAGAAAGCACAGTACGATAAGTGAAAGTTGAGATGACTTTATGGATGGAAGCATTTATGGAATTCTGACCAAGTGGTTATCTTGCCACCGTCATGATTCACAACTCATTAAGCAAATTCTCGGTAAAAAATGAGGTCAAATACCTGTGACAGAACAGCAATTCTAAACCATCCTGTACTTTCTCCAGATGCTGATAAAAGTGTGGCAGCAAAGTTCGCAGAAGTTCACGCAAATACTTCTGCAGCATCAAAAGCGAACACCCACATCACTAACAACTATGTAACATATCATACTAATGCAGTGAGAAAACAAGCTGTGTATTTAATAAATACAGAAGAGTTAAATATTCATATGAAGCAACATAACTCATGTAAAATAAAGACACATCCTGCCACATTATCTTACTCCTTCTCAGCCTACTCCTACTACTGCTATTGCTACTACTACTACTTAATTAGAAGCGAGGACTCTAGATGGAAAAAAACTCCAGTAAAAGTAAGATAGATGAAACAAATAAAGCAACCTTGTCAAACCACTACATAAAGTCAACTAGTCATCTACACTACAATATAGAATAAAATACACCATTTCTATATCCATACATCAAACACAAAAGAAAAGTATTCAACACTTTAGTGCAATAATTGAAGCTAGGTGTTACAAATCATTTCCGAAACCATAATTAATCAAATATCTACGTTGAACATGTATCTTCTACCGGTACTCTTTTGTGGGCCATCTGTTACATAGCTCTGTACAAGAATAGAATAAACAAACAAGACTTGTGATACAGACCAGCTGGAGGTCCATGTCCACGTCTGTCGGTGAACTGAAGAATGAAGTCTTCTGCATCAGTCCGACAAAGCACCAGTAAGCATCAACCTCGTTCTGAATCTCAGCTAATACAGGAGCTAGCAGGTCCGACATGCCCTGGGTGTAGCCATAGACTGGGTGAGCCACGGCGTAGTTCAGCAAAATGTTTCTGGCACACACACACAATACAACTCAGTATAGCGGTAAGAATGCTTATTTTATATTATAGTAGATTTCATGAAATACACACATAAGTACTGTTATGGAAATGCACTAAACCCCAGCAAAATGCTAGCTCTGTTACTACACCAGTGCTGGTGCTTATTAGTTTTTTTTTCTGCACTACAACATTTTCATAAGCCTACAACTTACATATTATCATGTGAAAATAAAAACAATATTCTGGGTTAGGTTTAGTTTTCTCCAGCTCACCAGTTACTTCTTCTTACGGGTGTCACTTTAAAAATACTGCTTGACAACAATGTAGTTGTCATCTTTTATACTTGGTAACATTTATCTGGCTCGGTAGTCTAACGGTAACATGTCGAACTTGTAATCCTGAGGTAACTCAGAGGCGCAGGTTCGACTCCACACCAGAACATTGCCAGGTAACGACTTTATGCAAGTTGTTCACACACGTGCCTCTGTCACCAAGCAGTATAATTTGGTACCAGCTTCACCGCTGGGACGTAAACAGGCACACTGCACGATACACTGGCCCCGTATCCATGGTCTCGCAGTGTAAAAACTGGTGTCTGGCAGAGGGCCTTTGGGAATGGGGATCAGCGCCGCCCTATGGGCCGTAAGGCTCAGGAAGGACTATACGTTTTTTAAACATCTATCTGGATTACAACTCTATCAGCTACTCAATTGTTGACATGCAACTGACAGGTGTATCCTTTCTGCTGTGAATCTTCGCAACACACCAAGTGACATTAGTAAAAGCCATCTACACCGTGTCCCAAAATTAGCAGCACCACTGTTTCAAACACGCCTAATTGAGTTTATAGTTCATGCATTTCAACGAAATATTGCACACTGCAGTATCTTAACATTACCATGGTTCCTACTACTCTGCAGAATTCATTTTCCCTGACGTTTCCCTCACTTTCCAGGACAAAATGAATCGTTTTCCCTGACTAATTTGTTCATGCAAAATACCAACGCTGGCTTTCAATCACTTCCAAGCGCACTAGAAACAAAGGCAGCGGAACAAATTTAAAAGTGGAAATACAAATAATCTGCAAGCGAAGCGAGCAGAAAAAAATTATGAACTGTTGTACGCAGTCTGAGTAAACAGTTCAAATTTTTTTCTGCATCTTCGTTAACTTTTGCATCCTGGTAATTTGATTTTCCCTGACTTTCCCAGACTTCCCCTAACTGCAGGAACCATGCATTACTTAGAGTCACACAAATTATGACATATGCACCTTACCGTGTGTGCTCAGTGTAACATCATTATGATGTCAGAGTTTGTTTACATTAAGATACATTCAATGCATTGTTATTGACAAAGGGATCAAGCAACAGCATACTCGCCTTAGACTAAGAGCTCGTGTCAAGGCCAAAAGTGGCCACTTTAAGCTCAAACTTTAAAGACAAGTTCAAAATGATTGTCTCAATGACTGACTTGAATTTTGCAAAAATCTGTCAGGCATTAATGATTTTACACTTACCTAACCATAGGGGTGCCGCTAATTTTGGGGCATGGTGTAGAAAGCAATCAGTGACCCATCTTAAGTTGTTAACCTATATCTTAAGAAACATTACATGATGCAAAGGTCAATGTGAAGAATCGCCATACAAAAGCAAATCACTCATGTATGCAGATACAAAAAGTAAACATGACAGCACATACTTTAGAATGTCAATGTTTGGATTTCCTTCGCCAGTGAAATACGGATGACAACGATCAGTTCGGACAACGTCCTTCTCAACAGTGCACTGCACAGCTTTCCAGAATGCTTCCTTCTCTGCTCCTTCCATCATCTCCCTGTTGACAGCCGATCCAAGACTTCAACAATTTCCACAAACTATAAACGAAAAAGCCTTAATAAAAATAAAATATTTACGGTACAAAAAAGTTTAAAAAAACATTTGTAAACACTAAAGAAAAAATGTGACTCTCATTTTCCACAATGTATCACTGATTAAAAAACTTAAAGGAAGAATTAACGCCTTTTTCAAAAGAGCATATCGATATGGCCTTACTACTAAAATTATGGAGGTAACTAGTCTACTCAATAATGCTAGCAAAGATCTTTTTTTTTGCAATATGCAAAAAGCCCACCATTGTCTATTTGGTACACTACCTGTTGAGAATTAACATGAACATGAACATGAACTAGGGGAATGCGGTCATAACTTTGCGTTACCTCAGTGTAATTCTAATCTTTTCAAGGCATCATTTCTTAATAGATGTTTGTTTAGTTTAGTTTAGTTTGTGTGTTTTAGTTTGCTTTACATTTGCTCTGTGTTACATGTTATGTTATCATAATGTACTTTTTTTATAGTTTCAAGACTTCATTTCTGAACAGATACATGTTCAGTTTAGTTCAGTGTAGTTTAGTTTAGTTTATTTTCAGTGCTTGTTTTTATTTGTGTATTTCCTGCAGTGCTATGATTTAGTATTTGCTTATAGCAGTGTTTGATGCACGTTTGTTGTGTTTCAATAAATCAGTCATTCATTCATTCATAAATGATAAATTGATGCTGTAGAACATACTTCTCTATATTCATTAAATTTCTGTCACCTAGAACCATTAGTTCACAAATTGCATTGCATATAATTACAAGTAAGTAAATACAAATAAAATGACTTTTTATATGCACTATACAACAGAATACCAAAATAAATGTACACAAAAATCACGCAGATGTACCTGTTTTTGCGTATGTTCTGGTATTGTATGTAGCGATCATTCCGAATCTGCTCGCGTTCTTCAAATGTCGAACTGTATGGAAAGTAATGCAGCAGAAAAGGCCAAATTTCATGACGCAAGCTCGAGTCCAGTCCAGCAAAGAATATGGCCTACATAGACCACAACTGCAAATAAAAACTTCCACGCAAAAACAACCACAAGGCCCAGTAAATTCAATCCAGTACAATAATTGATGAAAAATTTATATTAATAACCACTTCACCTATTGTAAGTACATGAAGTATTTTACAAGTGTTTAAATCATAAAACCAATATCACTGATATCTTGTATTTTGGTGATCTTTTCATCCACTACAAATAGTGGCAGATCAGGCAGTTAAATGTAAAAAAATTATAACTATGTCCACTACATTATCTCATTTTTACTGCAAAATATATAACAAACTTTGATCCACATTTATGACTTTAGCACAAATAATATTAAAACTCAATGATCAAACCATCTAGAGAAATCAATATCACCTTTCGGAGATGATGATCATCTTCTATTTGTCCACACTCGTTCATGTGCTGGCGCCATGTGTCTTCACTCACCATTTCCAATGCACCATCATCCGGGTGACACTGGGAATTGGTTAGGAAAGGTCGGATAACGGAAAACTGACGACAGTGGGTGTCAGCATCTCCACCCTGACAACACAACAGATGTTATATTTTTGACAGCAACTGTGCACAAAAATGCAATGCTTGTTCAGTGTCTTAACTCAATCAAAGGACACTGTCTGTACAAGACAAAAGTAACAAATGAAGCAAAATTAGCAATAAGTGTACAAGAATACCTTTAAACTACACATGTGTGGCCGCCAAATAGTAGGTGTAACATAAAGTAAACGTCAAGTAATTCCCAAGCCACAAGGCCCATACAGCGGCACTGATCTCCATGTCCTTAACCCTCAGCCACACACCAGTTTACACTGACAAACCATGGATACAAGGCTAGTGCATCGCGCAGTGTGCCTATTTACATCCCAGCTTTCACCAGTACTCAATGTGTCTACCCACAGATGGATGGACTGGACAGCTGAGTTGACTTAGGTGGCTAGTTACAAGAGCCGTGTTTTTGATGGCCTACCATGGTCTAACGCGTTAAGGCGATTAGATACTCTATGCTAAAACGTGAAAAACAATTTTACTAATATACTGCCAGAACAAAACTCTATTGAATTTTTCATTTTGCCATGCTATCAGCAGAAATTAAAACTATTACCAGTATTATTATTAGCGTATTTTTAATATATATACACATATATCTGTGGGCCTGCCTAACTAACCAAAACTGTTAGGACATCAAAAACACAGCTAAGCTCAAAATGGTTTACCTGCCTGCTGATGGTCACCCGTCTAAGTATTAACCAGGTCCGGCGCTGATTAACTTCAACGATACAAACAACCATGTTTTCAATGGTAGGTGCGAAGACCAAATATTAAGACAGACTGTTACTTGATTAATGATTAATTAACTAACAGCTTCAAATCAGTAACTTCTGACAGTCAGTCTTCACCTTGCGTTTTGGCTGAGCAAGAAACTTCCAATCAGAAAACGTCTCGGCAAGTCGGTCAAGACCTCCGTGATGAAAGTGGAGTATTTTGTACTGACTTTCGCGACTGGCAATGACTAGCTGACCATTTGTACATGCATCATCACTGTAAAAGATCCGCAGTGAACGCATCTGACCTGGATAACAAATAACAATTTCAACATTTGAAAGCGAAATAAATTAGCAATTAAACATATCTGCTTAGAACATCTGTAGGCATGTTGCATCAAAAAAATCATGAATCTTTGGATGTAATGACAATATTCAGGTGGCCAATCTCCGGTCATGATCAAACTCCAACTTCTCCGGACATTTTAGGGGAACATAAAAGGAGTATCGCCCCTTGCAACAGTAGCGATATGACGTCTATTGGTAACAATTTTAATTATTTTGCACAGAATTAACTGACGAAATTTAGTGCAGTTTAAACAATAAAGGCAAACAAAAGCAGCTTACTGGCACCGCAAATTTAAAAGTATGGGAGTACAAGTCTGTGAGCGAAGCGAACAGAAAAAAATGGAGTTGAATGCAAATATTCAACTAGTAATGAACAGTTTTGGGACACTTTTCCCTGACAAGATTTTTTCCCTGACATGTTTCAAATTCCCTGACATTTTCCAGGTTTTCCAGACAAGTGGTCACTCTGAATACTTTTAGGGATGTGACGAACTTCGTATTCACATTCGACAACATGCAAATATTGACCAGTTTTCAGCTATTTGATATTCTATGAATAGTAAAATTAATATTCGCATTCAACGAATGGAAATATTGTTCTGCTTCGTCACATCCCTAAATATTTTATACAATCTATGATCATAATTACAGTCATTATTAGAGCAATGCTATTTTAAAACAACACACACAGCATCAGTTCTGACAAGTAGCACTGTGTGCTTTATATCTATAAGCATTAACAAAAACCATGCTAATGAAATCTAATAAACTGTTACTTGTCACAATACATTAAAAAAATTCCATCAGTAACTTTTTGAATTCCAAGACAGACAGACAAACCAACAAACAAAACAAAAGCAAAAACACAACCTTTTGTTTGGGGTAATCACAGTTTACTTACCTAAGCAGTAGTAACTAACTTCTGACCACATGTACTGCAGAATTTACTTACTTATTTAATACTGAGTTTATCATTACCAGGTGTGTTAAATGTTCTAACTTATATGTACTGAATAAAAAACACAGAATGAAATATGACGATGAATAAGTCAGTACCAAGATCAACAGAGAAGACTCCACAGACTTGCTCAACTGCAGTTCGAAATGTTGTATCCGAATCTGTCATTGGCTTATCCACAGTAAAGTCAACTGAATTCTCTGGAAACGACATGCAATGTTTCACAAAATCAGAATCATGCTGTTGCACATTTGCGAAAGTGTCATTATCTGCTTCAGGTGAAGACAGGTTCGAAACATCCGGTATTTCTGACGGAGACGGTGGTGTTGAGTCAGGGCCAGATGTTGATGAAGACGATCGCCTCTGACCCTCTACCTTGGTGTTCAAAGCAGCAATTTCAAAATCAAAATCAGCCACTTTTTCTACCATGTCATTACCCGGACTCAGATTCAGCTGCAGATCCAATGACTGTCTGAGCCGCTGCATATCATCTCCTCCCGATTTAGATGCAGCTGCTGTCAACTTGTCTAAAGTCTCTTTATACCGTTCCGTGAGCAGAGATTCAGCAGGCTCACCAGCACAGTTTTCCACAGGGTCCACAAACGCATCATCAGTGATTGTTTCTTCTGTCACGATGACTAGATTCTCACCTTCCATCTCAACGGATGCAACCGATTTGTTTGAAGAATCGGAACGACTACGAAGTAACGCCAACTGGCGAGCAGCTCCGACTGCCACTGAGTGATGAGTTGCATCTGACACTGAGTCACCATTCTCACCTGCACTATGCTCCACGTTGTTACTCAGTGGTAGCAAGTTTGTGCACTTGTCTCGAATGGGATTGACGTTGACACCAACTCGTGCCCTGGAAGTATTGGTAGGGGTACAACTTGGTTTGTCGTTGTTCTTTGACTCAGAGACATTCTGTGAAGCAAGTGTACTGACTTCACTTTCGTTGACATTATCTTCCACAGGCGTTAAAGACTGCTGTTGGTCACAGCTACCATTGACATCAATGTCGACAGCCGAGTCTATAGGAGACTGCGTAGCTGAAGTCGAGTTATCAATGTGAGCATATTCCTGTCGAGGTGAACGACGTGGTGTTACCCTCGTCTGCGCAGGACTATTCTCAATACTTCGCGGATTCTTCTTAAGCGTTGAATTCGGTATCCAAGTCAGTATCAACGTTGAGCCCAATACCTACACACAACATCAACAATGCCAGCATATTAAATTCACACGAATGAACTAACTGTAAATATCTAAAAAAATTTCTTGAATTACCGATGGCAATTTGCCGAAACGATATATTCAATAAAATTAATCACGAACACTTCATGAATAACTTTTATTCATTTTCTTGCTCATATTGCTAATGATGTCAAAAATACTTAACAATACAGACAGTAATGAGCTGGGTTACAGTTTATTACACATAGCAGCAATAGTGCATTATAAAGATAAATGTAATGACTGTACTCGTTTATATGGAATAAAAAATACATACTTCGTCATCCTGCGAACGAATATTGAGATATCCTGGAAAATGATCACTGGCGCTCTTGTTCAGATTAGACGGAGGGTGAACACAGACGTTGTTCTTGCAATATACGATCTCGCCATCAAGTGGTGGTGGTCGCAGTGTACTGTCGTCTCCGCCAAATCCTAGCAGATTCGTCGCTTTTCGAAATAACGTCGTTAACGACATTGCTCCCTATCAAAGAGCATCCTCTACCAAACCAAAATTCATCAAATGATGGACATACAACGAATACTCACAGACTTATATATTAAAGAATATCATACAAAAAAAGAAAACAACAACAAAAACATCCCTTCGATGTTCTGTTTAGTGACGTCACAGGTTAGAGTCGTGGTTAGAGTCGTGCCTATCCGAAATTTCAAAATAAGTCCTCACTCCTCACACCTCACCCGCATCGATCACGAATCTCGTTGTTTGCGTCATATGACCCGAAACTGTCCATTTTCACGTTTATTGTTTTTATTCGCACACTATCGCGCACCAGCGGTTTTAAAACTTTGTACGGTGATAAGGAGGGCAAAAAATTAATACCGCGGTAACCGTGCAAATCCGGGAAATAAAAACCACATTTACCATTTACAAACTTACGTTACAAACGGGCAGACCACAACCACGCCAATTAGCTCGGCATACAATAATTTGTTGGGAAAGATGGAATCGGAGACCAGAATAATGGGACTCGGTGGCACGGGGGCATTGGCCGTGCATGGCGCATTGGCACGACGAATTGAGGAATGGTATGGTAAAAAGTTTAAGAAGACGGATGAAGACGCTGTTCAGTTTTTGCGCCCTTTCGCCGTAAAAACCTTTAGTTTATTTCCATATCTACACCATCCGCCAACCAGCACTCCAGGTACCAGTAATTATTTATTTTCTCATCTTTTTGATCAACGACGACATTTTACTATTGACCCTGCACTGTTTACAGTTATCTATGATATCGTATTTTCTATGGGCTAGTGTTTACAAACAAACATGAAAGTTTCGAAAGTTGTTTTTAGTATTACTAACTAAGGATGTGCATATTATGTGTTTGAAGTAGAGTGGTGAGTATGTTCCTTTGCTGATTGTTTATTGTTGTGTTTTTACATATCACCACGGTCTTTAATTTTCGATGATGAAGTCGGTAAATACTTAACTGCAACCGGCCGGCCGACGCTGCGGAACGATCTTATTAAACACACATCACGTGACAAACTCGGTCACGGCCGGCTGCCTTTTAGTACAATTATACTATTATGCAGCTGTGCTCATGCACACCAGTGCATGATTGCATTTGATGAACAACACACGATTGCATTTCCTCGCTGTACGATTTCTGAGTCGTTGGAATAGTTTGCCACAGGAAGCAGTAGAAGTCAGTACTGTAAACTCCTTCAAGAGTCAACTTGACAAGTTACGACGAGTCCAGATGGATTTTTTCATGGACAACTAGTCCGCAAAATCCTACGGCTGCCAGACAAGCAGCGTGTTTTCCTGGAAGAAATATCCCAGCCTGCAACCAGGGGGGCAGCCGCACCCGGTATGTTACCCAGTATGTTATGAAATAATTTCATACCAGTATGTTGAACGGTTGTTCAGTAGTGTCAAGCATTTCATTACCGGTAACTGTCGTCTGCACTCTGCAACCTCTATAAATTGTTTAATACGACCCTCGGCTTCTTTTATTTGGTGGCAGAAGGTGGCATGTTAAATCGTATGCTTGCATAAAGAAAAGCTTCAACACAAGAGACTTATCTACAAGCTGGGCTTAGACTTTTGGACTTGACTTTCTTTTGTGCACTTTTTGGATGCTCATCTTTTTTACGCAGCCATCGAATAAGTGCAATAATACATTTAGCTGAATTAACATTATAGAAATGTTTTCCTGGCATATATTAATCATGGCATGATGTGTGATTGTGCGCAATGTTAGTTTTTTGCCTATATGGCCATTTTGTGGATATAAAGATAATTTTGTGCAATAATATCATCAGCAATGCAAGCCAGTGATGACGTGTATCTTCTGCTGCATTAATGATGGTAGGTAATAAGTAACAAAATGCCTACTATTTATCAGATGCCGCACTTTATTTTATTAGACAAAAAGTAAACATTATGCTCAAATAATGAACTGGGACGTCGGTTGGTCAAGCTATGCCCTAATTATACTTTTAACATTAGAAGTTGCTAGCTGATTTGGTCTTGACTCTTGACTATGAACTATAGCAAAACTTCACCTTACACAATGGACAACTGTGCTCAGCACACAGCAGTATCACATGCCGGCTGCGTTTTAGTGCATCAGCGCCGGCTGCATTTTAGCACAATTCTGCAGCCAGGCTGTAAGCGTCGGCCGGCTGCAGTTCAGCTGACTGGCTGCAGTGCCAACCGATGAAGTCTGTATTTTTCATGCACGATGCTATATTGCAGCGGTAAATAAGCCTAACACTAACCATAAACTCTAACTCTAAACTTAACCATAACCATTAACCATAACTCCAACTCCAACAGGGTGTGCCAAAAATGATCCAAATTGTTTTGGGGGTCCATAGACCCATCCAGCTCCCGCCCCCAAATGACAACCCTGCATCACGTCTAAGCCGATATGTACACTTTGGGCATAAATTCTGATAATTTGAAAGCAAGTTCCAAATAGGCACAGACATACTGCTTATTATAACAAGCAATGGCGGCGAGATTCTTAGTAATGTCAACATCGATGACCTTGAATGACCTTGAACTCCAGTAGTAGGTGTTTTTGTTATTTTTTCAATTTTTGGCTGCAGAAGAGTGAATTGCGACGAAATGGGTGGAGATAGACCAATATTACCTGCGAACAGTAACTGCTTTAGACTCTCGCGCATCTCATGAGGATTAGCTCAGATTTCTTGTTTACATAAATATGCATTTTTACGCGCGAAAGCAGAATGCTTCGCGCGTCTTTGCCATCGTCTGGGCGTCCGTCCGTCCATCACACTCGTGAGCTGTATCAAAACGGTGCAAGCTAGGATCACGAAATCTTCACCGTGGACTGTCCCAAGGTCTCTAGTTTATCGTGACAAAATTTCGTGCTACTGGGTGCAGGGGTTCCCCTCGAACGAGGGCGTCGAAGAGGGGTACCCCCTTAAAAAGACGTCATTTTGCCGTTATTGGCTCGAATAATGTGAAAACGGTTGCAGATAGGTACATACATGCTGCTTATCATAACAAGCACTGGTGACAGGCTTTTTGGATTTATCAACATCGATGACCTTGAACGACCTTGAACCCCTCAAAAAGGGGTTTTTAGTGAATTTTTCGCAATTTTTGGATGCAGCGCACATTTCAACGCCGAATTGCGACGAAATGGCTGGAGATAGACCAGGACAACCTGCGTATGAAATTTTCAGCATTCAACGTGGATTTTAGCTGTCCAAGTCCCGACCCCCTAAGTTCAAGGAGGCCAGCACAGGCGGGCGTCAAAGACAGCTACCCTCCTAAAAAGTGGTTATTTTACCGCAATTTTCTCGCGTAGCGTAAAAATGGTGGCAGATAGGTACATACATGCTGCTTATCATAACAAGCACTGGAGACAGGCTTTTTAAATTTATCAAGATCGATGACCTTGAATGACCTTGAACCCTAAAAATTTTGATTTAACGTGATTTTTTGGCGATTTTTGGCTGCAAAAGAGTGAATTACGACGAAATGGATGGAGATAGACTACGATTAACTGCGAACAGGAACTGCTATAGACTTTCGCGCGTCTCGTGAGCTTTGCTCAAATTACTTGTTGTCAATCAGTCAATAAAAGCACATTTGTAAGTTATAGCACCATATAGGCCTCTGTCGCGAACGAATCAAAGCTGTATTGCGTGTTTGAACGGTGTGCAATATATGAGTACATGTATGAATCTACGTTTTACCTTCTTATTTACTTACGTTAGTTGCTGGGGCCTAACTTGTTTAGTGCATTTGGTGATGGTATGTGATACTTAGCATTGTTTTATTCAGAGATGGTTTCTTCCGATCCATCAAACAACGTAAACAATAACGTAAACAATAACAAAACGCTGTTTTCTGCAGACGATGGTGTTTTAATTTAGTTGTTGAAACAAGAAAAAGAGTATGATGCAAAAATTTTAACGCCGTGGACTCGAGATTAAACACGCTGTTGCGGAAAATCGAGACAGACGCTACATTCGTTAAATTTTGGGGCGACCTCACATAAGCTGCTAAAACTGTTTTTAAAGCAGATATAACTCAAATTTAACATTTTAATTACCAATAGACGATGTATTGTTTGTGTAAAATTTTGCCGAAATCAGATGTTATTTGTTGGAGTTACGCATATGTACAGAGGGTTTTACTAATGTAGGCCTAACGCCATATTGGTAATTGAGATATTTTGTTATCGATATACAAACAATAATAACTTTGCTAAAAATAACATTTTTAAACGAAATTCGGTAGTCGTTTTAGCAATTTATTGGGAATTTAGTGTACGAAACTTTTGTCAAATTTGTTTAGATTTGACATTTTTGTTGACCATGTCTAGGGGCTTACTTTTTTCCGGACACAGTATAGTTTGACGTTACGTGTTCGTTTGTATGTGTGTGGATAAAATTCTTGAATAAATAAATAAAATGAAATACAACCAAAATCAAATTAAGCCAACGCTATATATGGAAAGAGCCATTAGCATGACGTATTAAGTCTCACGTGTACATGTGTAATATGCGCAGGCTTATCAACCACATCAAGGTAGTAGATTTGAAGTACATGAACAAGCTGTGAAGAAAGTCTTGCTTCGAGCCAAATAATCAGCTAATTACGACTGCTAGAATAATCCGCATTAAAGTATCGTTTGTAGACGTTAGCGCTCCGCCAGCATCTGTCTGTAGATCTGTATTTTTTCGTGAACTTCGCGTTTTGTGTTAAAGGACTTTTTTCCGTTTAATATTTGCGCTGAAACCAGCGACTTCTTTGCGGCCATCGGAACAATGACTGCAAAGTGTTACAACTTAGTAATGATTCCGCTATTAAATGCGCACTTCTGCAGTGCCTGTTTTTAGACGTACTTTGAGTCAAAACAGTTGCACGCATCACGGTGAATCTTTCACTTGCACGTAAAAATAAGCCTATGCAGCGTGTTTTTTGGTTTACCGTACGGTGTAAAGTAGGCTTAATTTGGCCAAGTTTGTTAACGTGACAAGACTCCGTAAGAATACGCATTAGAACTGCCATCATCGTTACATATGCACAATTATAATCGGCAGTTCTTACAATTTTAGGTTTAGGTCGTTTTTGTGTTTTATAAAAATGAAACTTTATGTAAAGGTTACACTTTTTGTTTCCTTATTATGTGTATGCGCAATTTTGCCTGGAAAGGCCGTCTCCGACAGCCAAGGAGTTTTACACTGTGTCTCAAAAACGTATCCCCGATATTTTCCACTATAACTTGAAAATTAATTATCAAATTTTAATCATTTTTGGTACAAGTATTCCTTTCACAACTTGCCATCAAATGATTGTTCAGTTTCCCATCTCATGCAATGTATGCTTTTGCACTACCTACGAAAAGCAGATCAAATAAAATATGTAATAAAATTTTAAAATAACTCAAAAAACATCCCCAACATTATCGATCGTGTCCTAAATAAAAATTAGCACATCTTAATAATATTTGGCAAAAATATTTTCGACACACCTGGCTATTAAATAAGTGTGTTAGTTTTCACTTCACCCAACGTCTGCTTTTGCACTACCTGGGAAAAGCAGGGCAAGCATAATACGTGTTGAAATGAATGAAAAAACGTCAATGAAATTTATCTATTCTAATTTGTCGGCCTCAACAGCAGGTCTTGCAGCAGTGTGTCTACCAGATAAAGTTTAGAAATGTTTGCAAAGTCAAAAAGCGACTGGTAGAGCCTGGATTGGTCTAGAGCAGAAAATTATCGATACTGCTGTCAATGAGTACAGAAAGCGTCTCCTTGTTTGTTATTTTATTTATTTATTTATTTTTATTTTAATATGTAATAAACACTTGCGACAAACGCGCAAGAACAATAACATAGGAAAACAGTAAAGAAAAACTACAACATGCGGATGGTAGCAGTTAGTCGTCAGGCGAGTGTTAGTATGTTAACACAAATGATCGCTGTTTCCCGTCGAGGTAATTGTTTCAATGCTCACGGCGTGTTTCATTTGTTCAACACACAGGAACTGAGGTGCCCGCGGTCGTACAGTCTGAAGTTGATGGAAGTCAGCACCAGCAACTGTGCTGAGTCCATTTACTTCACCTGAGAAAGCTGCAATGTCTGCGACAGCAGCTAGGTCGATGGAAGGCTCCTGGACGTACGCACAGTAGTAGAATAAAAACTGTGTCGCTGCACTACCTTGCGAAATGCAAATGAAGGATCCTGGACGTCGATCGTAGACTGCAGGTTTATCACCGGCAGCACATTTTCGTGACCCGAACGACCACCGCCGCCGCCAGCGTTTGAACGTTCACTGGACAACAGACAGATTGCAATAGTCAGCACCTTGCCGTCCCATCAAATTCTGATCCACTCTCGACATCGTTCTGGGTGGACGCATACGAGACAACCACCTCCCGACCGCTCTGAAACTGAGAAAATACCCCAAGCAGATCTGTGTCTGAGCTATCACTGGACAAAAGACAGGACAATCTGGAACAGAGCATAGAACGTGGACCTGGGTGACAACTAACAAATATAGGCTAGCTTGTAATGAAGTAACAAATGGCAACTAATTTGAAGTAACAAGTAAAAAGCAGTGCCAGTTTGCAAAAAAGGTATTACGTAATACGGAAGGGAAAATGGTAGGCAGCTGTGCGTTTGAAGTAGCTTGAACCAGACACAGGACAGTCTGGAACAACAAACGAGTTTAGAGGCGAGCAGAACGCAGTGACGTCTGAATTGTGTGTTAGTCGACGAATAAATCCACGCCACTGCTACAACTAATATTCGCACCACTACTAGACGTGCTGTAACTACTACACGTACACGTGGTGTGTTAGTAGATGAATAGATGAAGACATTTACGGCGCTGTTGCTGTTCGCCAGCCACATCACGGCGAACTCGATTCCGGACGCCGGACGAAACCAACTGAAAAACGATTCTATCAGAACCACGACGACGTACGGAGACCAGAACGTGAAGTAAGCGACTAGCAAGCTATCTAAATTCGTCATTTTACAATTTTTATCTGGCAAATTGTTGACGTTTTGACAACAGATGTTGCTTTCTTCAGTTAATTGAAACGGGGCACTAAAAGCCGCACTCTAAAACTTTTGAAACTTATTTATTCTGTAACTATGTAGACATTTTATCTACTGTTCGTTTTCATCGATGTAGACAAGACTCTACAAAATTCATAATTATGATTACGAAAAAAATAAGTTAACAATAAGCTGTAGTAATCCATCGAAATACAACTTTTGTCTAATACATTTTTTGTTGCTTTTTTCAGTTTATTCCAAACTACCCGTGAAGTAAGCGACGCTGGTAAACGTGAGAATCTTCAGCGTACGTCGACTGCCGAGGGTTGTAGATCGCCGAGATGTCCGGCCGACTCAGCCTCTTATCCTTTCGTGGACTCTTCACTTTATTGTAATTAGCACGTCAATGAATTATTTCGCTCATAGATCGGCGAGATGCCTGCATGTGGACCGGCGTTCGTGACGACGTATTTTTACAAATTCTGATTTGGACTTTTTGACGGCGGCTTAGTGCCGATCGAATACGCAGACCTGTGAAGACAAGAACTGCTCCGGACAGTATCGGGATGTAAAGACCGGTAATCACACAGAACGACGGATACTCCCAGTGTAGTCAACATCAGTATTTTCAAAATAAAACCTACATAATCTTATTGTTTTTCTCGTTGCAGTTTTTTTTACTTTATTTCCTCTCGTCTTTTCTTTTTCTTGCACTTTGTCATTCCATATTATCTTTGTGTTTTTATGTTGGATAACGTCTGTGGTGTAATTTCGGGAATAATAACTTTGAAGATAGGTCTACTCCCAGTGTAGACCACAGATCTTCTGGTTGCGGTTGTAGCGGTAGTAGGAGTAGTCTGGCTTTGTCAGTAGCGGTGCGATGAACGTGATCAAAGCAGCCGTCCACAGTCCGGCAACCACCATGTAGCATCTTGACTATTACTACTACTACTCACATTACTACAACAAACTACTACTACTACATTGTAGCATCTTGGCGGGTTGGCGACCAGTTTGCGATAGCGCAAAGGCAGCTCAGTCGCCACGTATCTACATCGACAACCGTAACAACAGCGAGAGTAGAAATGTTTCACTCTTATTGTAAAGACTCCAATCGCCTAAGATGTTAACGCAAATGCTCCGATGCTGTTCATGTCAGAGTTCTAGTCAGTTTTTGTCCAAATTTTATAATGTTTAAAAATACAGTAATTACAATATTACAGAAAAACGCTTAAATGCACGAAAAATCGTCAGTAGTAAACAAAGTTATCGTAACAACAACAGCAAATTTAACATCAAACAATTTAATTTTTACTTTTGTTACTGGCGATGCTATAATGACAGTTTGTCTGTTATTTCGTTAACATTTCACAACTGTGATGATAGAGATAATAAATGAAAATAACTTTTTTTCAAACCAAAGTTTAGTTTTTTAAACGAGGAAACAAAAACAGCGCTGTCGCAAATTATACTGAACCGGGTTTTATGTCTTAGTTACGTATTAGCTATAGAGTCAATGCAAAAACATTCCGTATGAAATAGTAAACATACGGCGCGAAACGGTCTATAAAATAGTTTTTGGGATATATAAGATTTTCACTAATGCATAATTTTGTTGCCCACTGTTAAAACGTTAGCTTTTGCCATCACGTTTTTACGACTATTAAGAATAAGCTGTGAACTTTGGAGTGGCTTTTAGCATCAGCTTGTCAGATCGCGCTTTTAGGCGATGCGGCGTTAAGAGATGGTATTATCTGCTTCGTTGCTATAGCACAGCGTGCGACCGAGGTTCCTTAGCCGGTGTCATGGCGATACAGTTAAGCACGCTCGGACAGCCTCGTGTATTCCCTCCATTGTCTTCTGTCCTCAGCCTCGTGTGTTGCTTGTGTGAGTGAGAGGCCCACGATCTGGCAATCGTCCGAAATATTATCATTCCAGCGCTTCCCCGATCGTCCTTTGTGTCTGTTTCCATGAACACGAGCATACAGGGCTCGGTGTGGCCATCGGGAAGGTTGCATTCTGACTACATGTCCGAAGTATCTAAGACGGCGGCCTCGGATCCTGTCCACAATGTCATGCTGGATGTTGAGCTGATTATTGATGTCTGTATTTCTGATGTGAGAGATTCTTGACACACCTAGGATTTTCCGGAGACAACCCATCTCGAATGCTCGTAGCTTATTCTTTAGTCTCTCTGTCAGCGTCCAGGTTTCAGAGTCAAAATTTCTATCACCTTAAAGTTGAATACAAGCACCTTTGTTTTCGTGCTAAGCTCCTTGCTTTTTTAGATAGTAGCCAATCTGTTCATTTCATCACAGGCCAGTCCAATTCTTCTTGGACCGCGATTAGCCGATAATATCATTTGCGTTTGTTTGTCACTCTGTAAGTACTCCTGTGGCCATTGTCATTCGTTTCTAATGCACATTGGTTCAGGTTTCGAAAAGTAAGATCGACTTTGTTTGAGGTAAAAAAATCTAATTACTCCTTCCCCATTTTGCCCCAATTTTTACCTTAGCAATGCATTTTTCATGGAAAAGTTTTAATACTACAGAAAAAAGACCCAAAAACTTATAGTGACGTTTAATAGCTGACAAAACGTGGCTTGTGGGTTGCTATTGGCGCAAACCCACAAAAATACTTTTCCCAAAAATTTGCCCTTTGACCCTGAAATAGCGATTACTGCATTTTTATAGTTATTAACCGTAATTAAATGTTTGATTGTCATAAATCTGTCCTAGCATGTAAAAGACCAAAGAGAAACATGGATTTCTTTGACTTTTTCGTTAACTGGCAAATTTGCAGGAAAGTGAAATATTGTCATTTTTTCATTATTTTTAGGTTTCTGTATCAGTTTGTTTGAAGTCATTTTACAGTAAGGCGAAAATTTGTCAGCTAAACAGTAAGAAATCATCAAATTACAACAAGTGTTTGTTAACTAAGAAAGTTTTGTAGTAGGCCTAGTTTATTTGTTACTGCAAATAACCAAAATAAAAATACAGTTATAATG
>Ga0209671_1001737_pt1 | contig 18844 bp, 13 predicted proteins | sample WorMetHERISLAND2_2_FD_187401 | JGI IMG/M metagenome (GOLD analysis project Ga0209671, IMG submission 187401) | Marine gutless worms symbiont microbial communities from Max Planck institute for Marine Microbiology, Germany - Olavius geniculatus... | ecosystem: Host-associated > Annelida >...
TTACTTTAAAAAGTTCGTTAAGTTTATCAGGAACTCTGAGAAGCACTCTTGAAACTACAAAAACGAATTAGTAGGCCATTAGGGCCTACTGTAGTTTACTTAAGTTTGTCTAGCGATACTTGGTTTTATGACTACAGGTTGAATTTTTTTTCTCTCTCTCTCTCGTACAGCATTAAGCATTAGGCCAGAGGTTGCACAAATTAGAGCTAACGTTTTTGTTCAACGTTTTAAAATTTCTTTTTTTTCAATTTCTGCCTCGTTTTTTGCGTTTTTAATTTTAAAAAAATTTCTTCAATATATCAGTGTCAGTAAATGTCCACTTGCAGTTATCCCACTATAGCTAAAAAAAGTAAAAGTCAACTATACTGCAGCGCAGTAAGACTATGTGACCAGTATATGAAAACATTGCATTCTCTAAGCACAAGATTATACAACAGCTGATGTGATAAAGTAGTAGCATTAAAAATCATTCCACTGTTGCTGAGGTTCACGATGTGCAAGGAAAAATATATAATTACACCATGTACTAGACATTAGGCCTATACAACAGAAATGTAAAATCTGAACGAATCCAAATAAAATTTTGTATGCTAAATCCTAAATAAATTCCTGAAGCAATTACCAAATTTCACTGAAATATCACTTCTTAGCGGAGTTATTAATTGTTGAAAATTGATAATGATAACAAAATCTCATTTGTATGGTACAATGTCTAGGGGTTTACTTTGTTATTGGATACAGTACAGATATGACACAAATGCATGCTAGGCCTAATCAATGCCAGTTGATGGTGAACAAGACAACCATATACTTAATAACATTATTATTATTTGACATAAAAACTACTTGACTACTGTCAAAATATTTAACAGTAATAAGTAGCAAAGTTTTGAGAATTTTCCAAACTTTTTTGTGAAGACCAAGACCAAAACATTATTGCCAAGACCAAGATTAAGAAAAACATTTTCAAGGTGCATTGAGACCAAGACTTTGGTCTCAAGGAGTAGTACATCAGTGGACCACATAAAAACAAACTTCATATGCATGTTGTAAGTTTTATAACAAACAAAAAATATATACGTTAGCAAAAACAATCAAAACTACCAAAACAAAGAAATCACATCAACAACAAAGTAAACAAGCACAGTACTTAAGTCGCCACACACAGCCTGTTTTTGGACCAGCCGACTGTTAATCAAAGTTAAGCTAAGCTTAACGATCTGCCCTACGGTATGGACTGTTTGTCATCTGTCTGTCTGTTTGTAGTGGATGTATTGTGGCTAAAAGGTCAGAGACAGGGCATGCATTGCTATTGATCACTAACACGAGGTCACATATTGCCTTTCAAACGACACAAAAAATCGACCTCGGATGACTTTGAAGGGTCATTATGCACTCTGCTATGGCAATTGTGTGGTATTGTAGCTGAACGGTAAGTCGTAGGGAGTTGGCAAAGGCACCGTCAAACAGGGCGATGATGAGTTCCAATGCAAAGTTTCAACCTATTAGTTGCCATATCTCAGAAACGGTCGGCCATCCCTAGCGACAGCTGGGCTTCTTGTTTTCTGTTTATCCAACAGCTGCAAATTATGGCTGGAAATCATGGGTGCTCAAAATAACAATAGAGATCAAAAGTCCCCCAAAATGGGAGTTTTTCACCAACAAATTGTGCATTTCTGGACGAAAATCTTCTGAATAGAAGTAGATTCTCCATTTTATGACAGCCCAGTGCTATAACACCAGTGGATGTAGGGATGAAATACATGTGAACAGTGGACAATGCAAAAGCTCTGTACTAGGGGTGAAAGTGCACCAAAACTACAACATAGTGGTGGCAGAAGTCAGCTGCAATGAGTTGGCATAGCCTAACTACACTGTGTTTAAAAAACTAGATGCCTGCCATATTTTGAAATACCTCCAAAAATCCTGGTTCAATAACAGCAAATTTTAGTACAAAAACATTGTCATATAGTCAGCACTTAATAACACTTGCTATTTTGCAAAAAATATTAACAAAGAACAGATACTACAACAGAGACGTCTGCACTCAGCAATCCAATGTCCCTTTACTCAGACACAGGCCTGTAGACGTCTTCTCCATTGGTCACGTTTTTTGCAACCACAGATGTTTGTCAATAATGGAGAAGACGTGTCCATGCCCGTTACCAAGAAAAAAGACAGCAGTTTGACAACTATGACTGCTGTAAACAGTTTGACAGTCATGATGTCGATAATCAACAATTTGTTAATGATATAGAAAAATGCAGCAGGAGTCTGGTTCTTCACACACATTGTAGTAACAAACAATAACAGAATCCTGGAATGCTAACCACAAAATTTCTAACACAAGACCCTGGCTTCCATTAGACTTCTATTAAAATGAGTTCACCGAATTCACCGAAGCCACCAGAACTACTGGTGGCCTAAGTAAGCACAGGCAAAAGCCATATAACGCTTACTATACTAATAACTAGATTAACTGTGTGTTTCCAGTTGCAATTCCCGTTTCAAACAATTTTTAAATTGATTTATCGTATTACTGGTTACACACGCATCAGACAGTGCATTCCAGTGATCAACTACTCTGTTGCTAAATGCATACTTTCTCAAATCCAATCTACTGCGATTTTTATATAGTGACCTAGAACTCAGGCTTGTAAATCTGCAAGTTCTGTAATCTGTAAAGTGCCCCAACATGGGCTTTTTCAGCCTCAAATTTTGCATTTTAGCCTAAAATTTTCGGACAAGATGCAGATTTGTAAACAGTTTTCAAAGAGCCAAAAATTAAGATGCATATTTTCTCCCACCTACATGATACCACGGGAATAAATGCTGATTTAGAAGACGTTTATTGTTTAGCATTGTGACAGCTCATAACTTAACCTGTACTGGAGACCTGGCATATACTAGAAACCCGGTGTGTATTAAAACAAAGGACCCTCATGGCTCCTATTTTAGACCCAGCTAGTTATATGGAATCCTAATAACTGTCAATCACTTGCAGACCAGAATTCAATCGAATGGATTCTCGCTTCATTCCATTAGTACCATTTACATCATGAACTAACAGCTGGTCTTTAAACCACTTCTGCAACCTTACCAACATCCACATACATGGACTTCGAACACAGTATATCACAAAAACAAACAAGCCCACTAGAATGAGATACATTATGTGACCGAGTCGCAGGTACATGCGGTCGCTGGCAAACGACCACTGATGCACGTACGGCGTAGTCTGAGGCATGACGGTGGTGCACATAAATGTCTGGCGCAACTTCAGTCTATCGGCATCAATTAACGACAGCACGCAGGACTTGGAATGCCGCAACGTGTACTCACTGCTGTGAGGCACAGCTACCATACAGGACGACTTGTGTATGTCAACCCCGGCACTGTTGTACGTGTTAGACGTATCAGTTTCACTACACTCGCCTAGCTCCGGCCAGTCCATGATAGGCTGTGCCGGACCGGTGTGCTGTACACTACAGTGGTAATACGCTTCATGACTGTTACTGCTTCGATCTGCGCTACAACTCGGCCCGCTGATCACTGTCAGACGTCTCTCCAAGACAACGCTCCCGCCAACAATGAGACCATAAAGCCCAGCATGATCATGGCGGACTGTGTCTATCACCAGCTCGTAGCCGCCGGTTTTATTCTGACGGACTGTGAATCCGTCGCCAAGCACACTCTTGCCGTTAATGTAGACAAACTGTTTGGCCGTCGCATTCTTCAGATAGCGGCTTATCTGAAACGAGTCGGCGCTGCCCGACCAGCTGAACGGAATCACAACACTTCGCCCGACCTGGGCTGCTACGTCATCCGAGAGTTTCGGGAATAATGCTTCGAAATGCGGCGATAAATCAGTTGCAGACACAATGTAGCACAACAGCGCGATTAAAAACGCCAAGACAGATGTTGCCTCCATTACTGTCATTCACTGTTTCGTATTTTTACAACAGTAAATCTAAGGTAAACACAAGTAAACACTGCCTCCATAACATAAAATATTTATAAGAAGGCACTGGCTACGGTACCGTCAAGACGGTACTCTAGCCAACGATACTCCGGCCGGTGCCAGGGTGCCGTCAAGACATTTGTGATGTCACTATTTTTGTGGCTTGTTAGTATGAGAAAAAATAAATAGTAACCAAGTTAATATTCTTTGTGGAATTGTAAACAAACGTCAAACAGGAAATGTTGTTTTTACTTTTATAGTTAAATAAAATACATGATGGCGCTACCACAGAAAAGATACTATCGCCAACGGGCACATTCTAATCCTATGGCTGACCACTCATTTAATTAGTACGCATGTTAAGACTACCTTGATGTAACATGGCATAACGGGTTCATGTATCATCATAGTGAATTATGGCTTTCTCGCCCCTTTGCCGGTTCGCCCCCTGGCTGATTCGCCCCTTGGCTTGTTCGCCACCTGGCTCGTTCGCCTCTTGGCTTGTTCGCCCCTGGCTGATTTGCCCCTTGTGCTTGATTGAGTCGCCCTCTGGCTTGTTCGCCTCCTGGCTGATTCGCCCCCCTCTTGAATATACCAGTGATTTATTATTGAGGCTTGTGTTTCAATTTTAAAAAAGGCAACAGATAAGTGTAGCGTCACGTTACTGATTAATAGTTACTTCAATTAACGTTATACGTGACAAACTGAATAATAAGTGATCACAGTTTGCAAAGTCAGTAATCTTTGGTTTCATTGCAGCGGCCGAACTATTATATATATAGCCTATACCTAGAATGCTTAAAACTTGGCTAATGTGTCAACGTCAAGCTTCCTTTGAAATGAATTTTTACATGTATACTTGGGTCTACTCTAGGCCTAATAACTGCTTGACGAACGCCTAGATCTATAGACAGCATCATACATCATTGCAAACATTCTAAGGCGAGAAAGTGCACTAAAACTCTGTATAATAAAATACATGTATAGGCCTAATGATTTTATTTCAGAATTGAACAAAGCATTAAACATTCACACAATCGTTTATTCTCATCATCAGGCATAAACTAGAGAAAGCACTCTGAGAGCGCAGGTACCTCCGCCAAGGCAAAGTTATTCGCCAGGTGGCGTCACCATCTTCGCTTTGCCAGTGGTTCGCTTATGCTGCCTTTAACGCAGTGGTAACGAAAATTTTATAGTGATCCAGAATCCAGGATTCTTTACGGATCACCCTCAAAATTGAATCACTTGTAGCTTATGCCCAACATACCCGCAAAATTTCAGAAAGATACATCCATAACTTTTTGAGTTATCCTTCTGACACACAAACAAACAAACAAACTCTGGCAAAAACATTACCGCATTGGTGGAGGTAATAAAATACATGTATAGGCCTAATGATTTTATTTTAGAATTGAACAAAGCATTAAAAATTCACACAATCGTTTATTCTCATCATCATGCATAAACTGTCTAGGCGTAAAGACAATTATTAGGTATAAACCTCGATATCAAGTTAACATTATTCAACGGGGGCAAAACTTTCAAGGTGAGGGGGCAAAAAAGGCAACCTTGGCGAACAAGCCACTGGGCGAATCAGCCAGGGGGTGAACAAGCCTGGGGCGAACAAGCCAGAGGGCGAACAAGCCAGGGGGCGAACCTGCAAAGGGGCGAAAAAAGCCAGACACCATTATAGTATTGTAATACTGCGTTATATTACTGCAGTTCGGTTTTTGTGATGCTTTACAAATTAAATGGCACTTGTACTGCAGAGCGCCCAGAGGTTGTGATTGCTTAGTAAGTAAGTAAGTCAGGTAACAAGAGGAGCAGAAGCAATTTAACAGTTAGCCCACCAGTGTTGTCACCATTGGTATCTTCTGTGAATTTTGAGACTGTTTAATCTGCGGGTAGGCCTGTAATGTAAACATATAATGAAGTTTTACGGTGAGTTTTTTTACTTATGCAGTAGTTTGCAGTTTGTGGCAATATTTGTTGGTTAGTGGCATACGTTTGTTGTTCGCTGTGTCAAATGCTATTTTATTAAAATACACCAGTATGATAATATTACATTAGCCTAGTCAGCATTATCTTTTTGTACACTCATAATGTGTAGACAGCAGACAATTACAGTTTGCCATTTCTGTTCATACTTGTCATTAGCCTATGTTTGTTGATGAATGTCGTGACTTTTGTGATGTAGTGCTTGCTTATGTGCAAATTTTACAGCAAGAATTCTTGCACAGAATAGCTTTCATTTTTGCTGATATGTGTGCTTGTGCTTGGCATTACAGTGATGTGATGCGTGTTGTTTTTGTATCTTTTTGTAGTCCTGTATGCCCGGCGGATATGGACTGGTCAGTGTTATGTCCAGACTTTTTCAAAGATTCCAGTAAAAATTCCGTGACAGCATCTGCTGAAGTACAGTTTGCTGATATTGGTTGTGGTTATGGAGGCCTTCTAGGTAATTATGGATTTGTATGCAAAACATAACTGACGAAATGAGTGACATGTTGTCTTTTCAGTTATTTTATGTAGTGCTTGTGGGAGAAAATGCTGGTGTTAAATAATTTTGTTTTTGATGGAACTGCCATGCCTGGCACAGGCCAACTTATCCTGGCCATCCCTGTGTGGGTAGGTGAAATATCTGATGTGTAAACAGGCACACTATATGATGCATTATTGTAACCGTGGTCTTGCTGTGAAAGCATTTACCTGACTAAGGGCTGGTTTCTGGATCTTTTAGTTAACTGATCGGTTAGCAAACCGTCTGTTAACTGTAACTCGCTAGTTAAGTTTGTGCGCGTTTCTGAACAAAATCTGACTGGCTGTCAGCAGCTAACTGAGCGATAAACTATAGTTGCTTAGCAACGATGCACACGACACTTATCACTTCCGCCTAGCCACTAGGCCATGGCCTAGCGCAGGCGGGCATCATGAATATTAATGAGCGCAAGCGCTCAGCCAGCGCACAAGCCAGCCAAGCAATATGCGGACAGCCATTTTGTCCATTCATCAATAGATTTTGTAGTAAAATTTGTAGCAGCAAACGTCTCCTCGTGCATTTTGAAGACAATGCTTTATACGGTAAAATCGTTTTATAGTATCACTAGTTAAGATCCAGAAACCAGCCCTAAGAGTTAAGGAAATGGAGACCAGTTCTGTGGTATTTATGGCTTGAGAAAGACTTTGCGTTTTCACACCCTGCATGGCAGATTGCTTGGTGAATTGGCTGTGCTTACTTATTGCAGTTGCACTATCACCAATGTTTCCGTGGACGCTGATGATTGGAATGGAGATACGTGTAAAAGTGTCAGATTACGTCATGGATCGGATAACAGCACTTCGTCAGCAGCATCCAGACATGTACCAGAATGTAGCGTGTATTCGCACCAATGCTATGAAATACTTACCAAACTACTTCAGGAAGGGCCAGGTTTGTGTACCAAAAAATGTGAGTTAGTACTTACCAGTAGCACTGATATATTCCACATATATTTGTGTGACAAAAAAGTGCAGTGCTGTTAACAGTGTTTTTTAATCATTTCTTTACAGTGAAACTGATGATATTGTGCACATAGAGCTCCCAAAATCACAGAATAATGTGAGGAAAATGCTTGCTGTAGCAGTCTGCTAGCATGTGTTTATGCAGCATTAGTATTGGCCAATGTGGATTGGATTATATTGCCATATTTTTACTGAACATACAGGGTGGTCCAGCTAAAGTGAAGCCAACTTACATTTTTGCTGGTAACATTTGAATGCATAGGTAAAATACAATGATTTTTTGCAAATGTAAACTGCATACAACAAGAAGTGGTGTGATGCAAATTTTAAGAAAATTTTGTCGTAATAAACACTTAACACGCTAGGTGGCGCCACATATGATCAACACGACTGCCGCAGACAGACAACTTGGAAAAAATCATATGTTAAACTACTGCAAATGGTTCATCTCTTGTAACGTATGCAACAAACAACAATAGAGTAGCCTACAGATGTCGACAGCTAGTTGAACTTGTGTTCAATATGTCCACCATTCTCCTGTACAACAGCCTGCAGGCGACGCCTCCACTGGTTGATACTGCCATCAGTGAACCTCTGTGACAATGCACGCCACTCCAACACGATCGCCTGCTTCAATTGTTCCATGTTCTCAAACTTTCTACCATGGTACAAGCGTTCCTGCAGGGCCCCCCAGATGGCATAACCCACCGGGTTCAAATCTGGGCTGTTGGGTGGCCACATGTCCGGTTCAATAAAGGTGACATTCTGACGCCGCAGGTACGCGATGGTGTTCCGAGCCGTGTGTGACGGCGCGACGTCCTGCTACAGAGTCCACCTGTAGCGATTGCACTTGGCTGTGATATCTGGCAGCAGACCTTGTCCGAGCACACGAGTGCAGTAGTAGTCGCTGTTTACTTTGGCGCCTGGCTCTATGAACACTACACTGGTCTTGCCCACTTTTGACACAGCCACTGACACCATCACACTGCGGCTAAAGTGTTCACGCTCTCGCACCAAACGACTCGCTGGAATCTCCTTTTTGGCATCAGCAGAAGAATAAATCCTGTCATTCTGCATATTGACAGGATTTGCCACCGTGAAGATCTTCTCATCTGAGAACCACACTGTATATACGCTCCGGTCACTCGGAAAACGCTGAAGCAGTCTCTGACACCTTTCGAAACGTTTCTGTTTGCCGTCAGTGTTTAGCTTCTGTCCAGATATTCTCTTAAACGTTTTCAGATTCAGATCCAGCTTGGCAATTCGTAGTACTGATGAGCGTGAGATGCCAGTTTACTGCTCAATTTCCCGAGGACTCTTGTGGGTGCCAGGTGCGTCCTCCTGACTGCAGATCAGCTCCTCGACACACGCGACATTTGCTGCAGTCCTTACTGGCTGTGGCCAGCGACGAATGCGACCAATGACTTCGTCAACAGGTAATAATCCAGCATCGATTTTTTTGATGAGTTGGTCAAGGCTTGATCTGCACCAATCTTTGCTGGCAAATTCCTTCAGAAAGCGGCGAGAGCTCCAGTTCTTTTTCACCCGTAACGCCTTTATAACAGGTCTGTCCTCTCGTGTTATTTTACCCATCAAAATGCAGAAACAGGTAGTTATTCCCAAAGATATTTTTTTAAAAGCAAAGGCTAACAAATACCAGCAAAACCAGACGATTTTACCATAGAATTTTATTAAGTTCGTCAAAACGTAAAATTATCGGCCTATGCGAGTAAGTCAGTAAAATGAGAGATGTAACAAAGGAAAAAATACCTAACCTGGTTACGCCATCTGACGAACAATATTAAATTTTTATGATTCCCAATGTGTGTGTCTGAACTGTTATCACATTTGCAAAAAATCATTGAATTTTACCTATGCCTTCAAATGTTGCCAGCAAAAATGTAAGTTGGCTTCACTTTAGCTGGACCACCCTGTATTGTAAGCTATGCATTGTTCCAAACTGCTTTACGGTTGTTTAAACTTTTTTCTGGTAGGAAATGTGTTATTTTGCTTTTCAGTTGACAAAGATGTTTTTCTTGTTTCCCGATCCTCATTTCAAGAAAACGAAACACAAGTGGCGTATAATCAGCCCATCTCTTCTGGCAGAATATGCGTATGTTTTGAAAGTTGGGGTGAGTAAAGCTTTGTTCTGATTTATTCAGATTCTCGATGTATTTCATGACTCAGACCGTCAAAGTAGTTGCGAATATATGCTGATACAATTTACAGAAAATGTCTAATTTCTACATATAGGGCCTAGCATATTCTTTGCCTTTATACTTTTATACTTTGTACAACTCCCAACAGTTCACATAAGTTATGGAATGGCTGGAAAACAACTCATTGTTTAGACAAATATTAAAACTGACAAACAGTGTAGATTTCTTGTTTTTATACTTTTCTAATCAAAGGATGTAATTCTTGTTTGTATTGTTTTCCGAGTTCTGTATTCATGTTATTGTCGTGATGACAGTAGTTTGTGTGTGTGGCTGGAATGGTTTATGCTCAGGGTATGATGTACACAATAACAGATGTGAAAGAGCTTTATGATTGGATGGTGGAACACATCACTAGTCATCCGTTGTTTGAAAGAATTCCTCAACATGAAGTGGTAATATCGTTTACTCTCTGTGAAACAACTGGTTAGTTCAGCTGAGATCAGTTACTTAGTACATGCTCACTAGTTTACTGCTGGTCTATTAAAAAGAAAAGTTCCATTTTGAATCATCATACATTTTGATTGAGTTCAACCTGCAGTGTTAGATTTAAATTTGAAAATACAGTATGTGTAAGAAACTTGCCACTTTGGCTATCAGTTTTTGTGGCATAACTTGCGACAGCAAATAGTATATGTATTGACTCTTATTACAATATGGCTGGACTGTGTTATTGTTACATGAATATTAATGTTACATTGATGGGCAAGTGAAAAGCAGTAAATGTGAAAAATAGAGCTGCAGAAGTTAACGATTAGTCACACGATTAGTTGCTATAAATTTTTAAAGATGAATAAAAGTTTTAATCTTTCAATTCTGATCCAAGTCACATCAGTAAAAACATTATAAAGTAGATGCAGTGACATAATGACCAGCATCTAAGTCATATGTTGACCCAGAAAAAGTGAACATTTTAGTTTGTCTACAAGATGGGGTTAGAAAAATACCCAACAATTGTCTCAGTGCATCTGTTAGTGCTTTTGGCTCAGTAACTGAAGAGCAAATTTATTTGCCAAACATTGTTAGCTTTTGATTAAAATTAACATCTAATTATGCATTAATTTTTGCACAGTTAGCTATAGAAAGAAACATTTTAGTCATTACCAGCTTTAGTTAAAAACACATTAGGTTTTGTTAATATTTAGCTTTATATTGTAGGCCGAGTCTATTTGGTAAAATGCTGTTTTTCTTCTTTCTGAAATGGAGTCGTCAGTTATCATTTGCTGACTGAAAAATAATTGGAGATCGTAACTTGTCCAGTCTGGCAGTAGATTTGTTGTTCAGCTGGTACTAAGTTTCTGCAGATCATCATAATTATTACTGTGTGATTTTCGTGTGTTCAGGATGCTGATCCGGTTGCAGCACAGGTTCGAGAAAGTACAGAAGAAGGTAAAAAGGTCGCGCGTAATCTTGGCAGCAAGTGGGAGGCCGTATTCCGACGCGTGGAAGACAATTTCACTGCAGCCGAAATCACATCCACTTCTTCTTGACCCACGATTCTCAGCTGATGTTCTCTTGTTCTGCCAGAGGCGGATTTTGACATGTCTGACATGTTCAGTCAAGCAGGAACCCTGACAAACAGGGGGCCCCTACGAGCCAGAAAATTTGGCTCAAATTTGTACAACTTTTTCTGAATTTGGGGCCTCTTCATGGCTTGTTGCAAGATTACAAATTTAGTGATCTGGCCAGGGGTGGGGGTCTGTACGCGGATTAGCTCGGTTGGCCATCTCAGCAGCGGCATTGAGGCTTCCATTTTTACCAAACAGGGCCACTTGTGTTTAAATCCGGCCCTGGTTTTCACTGGCGTCCACACCATGTAAACCTCCAACCAAGTGCTCTATGTTAAAAGTAGGCTGAGATTTTTCAGCCTTTTTTGGGGGGGGAATTGTATCAGCTTTCTCTCTGGCTTGCGTCCATATGTATTTTTACTCCCCGTCTCGATAGCTCAGTTTAAGGGACCATGGAAAAGAAATGAGGAAAGGTGAGGGGAAAGGAAAAGGAAAAGGGAGGAGATGAATGGAGGAATAGGAGCTCGCCCTCAAGGCTAGAGAATGATGTAGATGCCCTTGGTCATTTCATTTGAACTCAGTATTATGGTAATATGAACAAATATGGAATATGGCTGAACTGCGGCACATTTGCACCATACTTTATGCAGATATTGCTTTTTGTTTCTTGCTGTCATTATGGCATATAAAAAGTGAATTTGTAATGTAACAAAAATAACAGTTTTCGTGGATCTCTTAGGAACTTAGTGCAGTCGTCTGATAATTTTTACACGCAAGAACTAGCATAGCTATAGCGCGTATTAGCTATGGTAATTCTGTTCGTCTGTCTGCCCATCTGTCCGTCATGACCCGGTACCAATTCAAGCCCAGGTGAGACAGAGAGTTTGGGTTTTTACCATATGATAGCCTAGAGTCTCTAGTCTAATTTCGTGACAAAATTTCATCCTGCTGGGTAAAAGAGGTCCCCACAAATGAGGGGGCAAAAGAGGGTCACCCCCCTTAAAAAGGCATTATTTTACTGCTATTGGCTCGTCTAACGTGGAAATGGTTGCAGATAGGCGCAGACATGCACTGGCGACGAGCTTCTTAGAAATGTCAACATCAATGACCTTGAACCCCCAAAATAGGATGTTTTAGTGAATGTTTCGTGATTTTAAGCTGTGACACGCATTTCAAGAGTGAATTGTGCTGAAATGGCAAAACAACCTGCATATGAAATTTTCAGCATTGAACGTAGATTTTAGAAATCCAAGTCCGAACCCTCTAGGTTCAAGGAGGGTTGCAGAAGTGGGTATCAAAAGGGGTACCCTTTTAAAAAGTAGTTATTTATCCATGGTTGGCTTCTCTAGCGTGACAATAGTTGCAGAGAGGCACAGACATGCTGCTTAACATAACGAGCACTGGCAACGAGCTTCTTAGGAATGTCAACATCAATGACCTTGAACCCTAAAAATATTGGTTTTTAGTGATATTTTTGGCTGCAAAAGAGTGAATTGCAACAAAATGGAGTAGATAGACCAAGATTACCTGCGAACAGTATCTCTATAGGCTTTCGCACATTTCATGAGCATTAGCTCAGATTTCTTGTTTAGCTTAATTAGGGAATAGGTGTGGACTGTGGAACTGATGTTAATGGTGTCATTGTAACTAGCCGTCAACTTCAAAGCCTTGAAAGAAATTTCAAGCAATAAATTTTCTGCCATATTTTCATTAGGATAGTTTACAATTTCCAAAGTCCTATTACAGCTAGTGTAGGCTACACAATCAAAGCATTTGAGCTGTGTTATGAGTTGTTATTGTTAGCTACTGACCATGTAGGCTTGTTTGAAAATTACTGGCGGAATGTACAATGTAGTGCTAGTGCAATTTGATTTAATTTTTATTGCCAGTTAAATTAAAACTGTTGATTTGACGCTAGCGAAATGTGCATTGTTTGCTGACCTTCAAGTCATCCTGTACTCACCTACGTCCCGTTCATCTGGGATTTCAGATGTCATTTTTTAATTGAGAACTAACACAGGGCCAAAAATGACTCCTGTGTTGCAACTTATTCACAGTAACATTCATTGCATTATTTCTTTATATCTCCACTGCTTTATTTGAAGATCCATATCATAAGAGAACACTGCGGAAACAGCAGATCACACAGTAGTCACAACTATTGCCAAACGACTGCAGTTAGATACAAAGTCAAATGTACAGAATACATTGCAATTGCGTGTATTAATGCAATAGCTACCGCCTTGGCGCTGTTAGCCCACACCTGGTACTGGTATAGTTGCCCAGAAACTGCAGAACAAAACCAGGGCGGAAAACGTCGAGTCTTTCGCTGGCGGTCACCCCCATTTTTTTCACGCGGCAATCTACACCCTTAACAAAAATTTCCCCTAGAGAGGGATAGGAGCCAAAAAGGGGGAGTACTTGAGTCCGAAAGTGGGGGGAAGTTGCACCTGATTTTGATTCCAGATTTGGGGGGATAGAAGCCACTGCAGGTTAGATTTGACATCGAACCAAAGTCATCCTAGTTTTATCACATCCTCAATGCATGCTGAATGCTGACTCGGAAAGCATGTGACAGTGGCCACTCAAACCTAGAAAACCTGGAACACTCGGGAATTCATAGACACGTAGTTTAGCAGGACCGTGCTTAAAAAGAGTTTGAAAGTGGTCTGACAAATTATCTCCTTTCTTAATTAATTTCTTTCCTTCCCATCATCAGTGACAGCAGAAAGGGGAAAATAAATGATGCCATCATTTGTTTTCCCCTTTCTGCTGTTACTCTCCTCTTCTGTCACCCTTTTCTATTCTTTTCCTTAATTCACTGTTTTCGTTCCTCCTTTAGGGTGATCTTAGAGTATAAACCTATCAGAATCGTGAATGCCCGTGTGGGAAATAGTTTAATTTCGTGACACATAACATGTACATCTTCGGCAAAATTTAATGGAAAATATTTAACTAAAATAATATAAACATAAGGTCGCACAGTCGTACGTTAGAATGACTTGGCGAAAAGGGTGTATCAAATTACATGGCATAACGATATTCCGCCAACTTTACAGAAATGCATGCACAGATGACTTTATCAAAACCACAATGAAAAAAATGCTACAAAAATATTGAAAGCGTGCATGCCGACGGACAATGTGAAATGACAGAATGTGCAGTGATATTAGACTTCCAGTCCACAAACCAACTGGCTCTGACTTTGACTTTTGCTTAGTGAAAATTATTTGAGTTTCACTTAATTTTGTCTGTCGTCATTTGGCTCTGACTTTTTTTTGCAATTTTAACACCTTAGAGAAGTCGACAAGTCGATCAACACAGTGTAAGTTAAAAGTGTAACACTTACTCTGTAAGTGCAGAACTGACTGAACATTTCGAATAAATCTATTGGCTCAGGCTTAAATTGCGTTTCAATTGCTTCAAAGTCTGCTATGATAGAGACGTCAAAATTCAGAGTCAGTCAAATGGGCTAATAATTCATTTCACTTACATCAGAATCATTTGACTTGAGCTTTGACTTTGACTTCTGCAAATTATTTGACTTTGACTTAAGTCAATTAAATATCACTGAGTACGTGGATGTCGGTAATAATTCTTCACAGCCGGCTGGATATTTCCACGACAGAGGTCCGACACCTCTTAGGTATGCTGTCTGGCTGCGTTCACTATCTGCTCGTTAACTCACACTAGGCCTAAGTCTCGCGAGAATCCTTGCAACTTGAGCAAATTTACGGCCGTTGCACTGCAGAAAAACAGTGACGTCAGTGGCATGGATGGAGGGAGCGGGTGCAGTTGGCATCCTTTTCCGGCTTAATTTTGAGCTGTCGGACATTTTCCCTATCGGAAAATTTGTGTCCATTTGGGGCTCAAAAATTTTGAATGACTCGGCGAAAAAATTTTGGGGCAGAATTAAAACTTTTAGCATCCATATTAATCCTCTCTGTCGGAAATTCGAAGGTGACAGTGTGTCTGAATTCAGTCGGTCGAAAATTTGCCGTGTCTGTCGGAAAATCGCAACTTACTGCCCCCTCCTCGCCTATTTTTGTAACCCAAGATGCCGCTGCAAGGAGACACAGGACGGCCAGCCAAGCAGTTAGTCATCGACGATGGATCTTAGCCGCAGAGTCGCGGTAGTACGCCGCCGAGTCGACAGCGCGACGCGTGCTGGCGCCCCCTTGCGAGTCACGCGGAGACAACTTCGCCCCAGCGGCGGCGGAGTTGCCACCGCGATGTAGAACGTTGATCGACATCGGAACGCTGCCTGTCCGCACTGCCGCCGCCCCGCCGCTAGCAGCAAAGCGCACAGTTTCCTCGTCGTCAAACACGGCCGACATCGGTCGCGACGATTGGCGCTGACTTGGCGCTGATTTGCGGACCACGCGGTCCAGGTCTATAGCACTGTCTTTCTGAGCGCGCTGCTCGAACTCCGGCGGCAGCGTTCGTCGTACGGCGTGTCCGCGCAGACGCGCCGGCAGCGTGCCGCCTGGCGAGCCCGTCCTCCCGCGTCTGGAGGTGGGGCTGCGCCAGTCAGCGTTCCCAGTCATCGTCGTGGTGGTGGCGGTGGTGTGGGTGGAATCGTCGACGATGACTGCTCGTCCATCGCCCGTCTGGACCACGGTGTCTGGTGCGAACCTGACCCGTTCGACGTCCCGCCGCCGTGAGTCGCTGTCGCTGCCTCGCTCAACCCCCGCGGCCGCACTGCCGCCCAGTCGCCGTTTGTCCACCCCACGGGGGTACCGACCTCCACCGGGCGCACCCTGATAGTCCACCGGCATCAGCGGTGATCGCTGCTGGGTCAACCTGGCCGGGTGTTTGAGCTGGAAGAACGGTGGGGTCTTCGATGAAGTATTGGTTGTCGCTGCTGGGCTGTCGCTGAGTTGTTTCTGCTCAAAGCTGTCGGCGCTCGTCACAGATCGCTTGGATGAGCTGGTTGACATGAAGCTCTTACTCTACACTCACGCACACACGCACACATCTCGGTACATAACCAGCACCAACGTCAACTCAGCCTTTCATCCTTTCCGGGACTGGGGTTGAAGTTGGGCGCGTTCACCTATGTTGGCTGGCTTACTAATCGTAGTTACGTAAATTATGAGCGTGACGTTTTTCATCACGTTTACAAACGTTTTTTTATTTTCTCGTAAATACGTGTTTGCACACGTTTTTAAAAAAATTCTAACGTTTCTACAGCTATGTTGCTGCTAACCTTGGTTATGAGCGGTGGCAGCGGGGCTGTGGTGAAGATTGACGTGTAGTTTCGTCGCGTGGAAGCGGTCGTGGTTGCTTTGTTCCAGTCGTCGTCGTCGTCGTCGTAGACAACTGTTCGTACTTTCCTCGTCGTCGACGTCGTAGTCGCCTCGGCTGCGCTTTCGTCCGACGCTGAATGTGCTATAGCAGCCGCACGCTGTCCACCCGTCACCCGCACCTGTCCAGCGTTGTCAGTAACGTCTGTTAATATCTTGTTTACACGATGAAGCTACTCTACGAGCGCACGTCATGCACACATCAAGCTCTCATCATGTTGTTGGGACCAGGTCCGTCTTTAGAAAGGTGGCAACTTGGCACATGCCAAGGGTCCCGCGCCTCAAAAGGGCGGTGATCGCCGCAACGGACGCTGGATCGATCGATCGATCGATCTAACGAATTTTCATTGCGTTAGGAGATAAATTATTGTCACAACTTGAACTCAGTTAAAAGGTGTAAAAAGTTTTTGGGGACCAATAATCTAGGGTCTAAAAAAGTGTACGTTTAAAACCTACAGAAAATGAAAACCTATCTTACATGTACTTATACCTATCTTACAATTTTTCGTGGCATGCAGTCACGGGTCACTATGTGGTTTCAGGGGCCAGTGGCGTACCAAGGGGGGCCCTCTGGGCCCAGGTCCCTCCATCCTCCAGAAAAAAACAAGCATACGTATAAACGTATGCTTGCTATACGTATGCTTGTTTTTGACGATGTGTGTGTAACAGTAACACAATAAATCTATTTAAAAATTGTTTGAAACGGGAACTGCAAACGGAAACACATAGTTACAGTTAGTTATTAGGATAGTAAGCGTTATATGGCTCCTGCCTGTGCTTACTTAGGCCACCAGTAATTCTGGTGGCTTCGGTGAATTTGGTGAAAAAACTGCACGAAATTCGTCAATTTGGTCAGTTTATTTTCGGGAAAATAATTAAAATTGTTGCCACCAAATCTCATCTTTTAAAGCTAAAATGCACCAAAATTTCGGTTTCGGCTAGGGCTTCGCCCAAGACCCCGCACCCCATAGCTGATTTTGGGGGGTCCTACTTCTAAAGGGTGAAAGGGGAGGAGAAGAGGGGAGAACAGGGGAAGAGGAGGAGTAAAAAAGTAGGGCAGGGAAGAAAAGGGTTGGTGAGTTCGTCAAAAACTAAACCATGTCAGCTCAGTTCGGTTCAGTTACTTCGCTCTATTACGCCTTAAGGTTTATGACAAGGACGCACCTGTTGCTGCCGCTGCTTCTGCTGGCGTGGGCGTGTCTCGTTGTCACTGGAAGTCTTCGGTTGTACGGAGCCGTCCGGCAAGATCTCAAAGCGCTGCTGGGATGTCGGACTCGGCTCCTTACGAACCGGACTGAAACAACAACACCAGCAAGAAAATCATCGTGATAAGGCGAGCGACAAAACATGACATGAAGTTTCGAAGCAAAATCAAATCGCATGCTACAAACTAGACGGGGCTACGTGAAATCAACGTGCCGTCCTGGGAATAATGATGTGCTAACAACATTTCCACTTCCTGAAAATCGGTCCTCTACTTTCCGGTTCTCCATTTTCAGTCTACCCGATCGGTCACTTGTAGTGATTGCAATCCCCGGATTTCCGTGATGATCCGGGATTAAAAAATTGTAATCCCGATAATTTTTGTAATCCGGAAATCCCGGGATCGGGACGCCGCCAATTCCGGATTCTGGATTGGTGAAAACAGCCGGGATCTCGAAATCCCGGTATTCCGGGGTTCTGGGATTGCAATCCCTAGTCACCTGTGCTTGTCTTTGTCGAGATGATCGCCAATGTGAATTCTGGTCGCCGTGGCAGTTGTGGCTGCAGTATCTCGCGTGCTGGGCGGTGACGTCACGCTGATCAACTGACCGGAAGTCGCAGACTGCTGAGGCTGGGTCATCGGCTGTCTGGTCGGAGGACTGGAACCAGCTGCAGTGGCCGGTGCTTGCGACGCAGCCTGCCCCTAGCAATCACCAACAGCAGACAACTGAATATTTTGTGACAACATATGTATACGGCGGAAATGCGTTTCTGATACCAGTTTGTTACCTTTAAAAAGTAGCAGAATCTTAATTAGGCCTACTGTGCGCCATCACAGAGCTTTTGGGGGTACGACTACAGGAACACCGAGAGAAAGTTACACAACGTGATGTACGGGCTTACACACGAAGCACCAGCAAATCCGCAGCAACAGAGCAAAACAAGTCTGCAGTCACAGACCACGCCATCTCTCTCAACCACGTCATAAACAGGGACCATATCAAGGTGATCGACAGAGAAAGCAACAGAACAAAATGGACCGATAACAGAATGGACCGATGGATCAGGGAAGCGATACACATCAAGAAAAAACAAGAGAAGTCGATGAACCGAGATGAGAGGTCCTATCAACTTCCACACATCTATGAT
>Ga0209671_1001740_pt1 | contig 18837 bp, 12 predicted proteins | sample WorMetHERISLAND2_2_FD_187401 | JGI IMG/M metagenome (GOLD analysis project Ga0209671, IMG submission 187401) | Marine gutless worms symbiont microbial communities from Max Planck institute for Marine Microbiology, Germany - Olavius geniculatus... | ecosystem: Host-associated > Annelida >...
AGTGCTGAAGTGCGACACGTAGCAAACAGCAACATCCGTACAAAAGCTGCTGATAAAACTCTGGAATTGTCATAAATTAAACTAAAAGCACTAAAATTCACGAAAAATCACGGATTTCACGGAAATCGGCGTTTTTCACGGAAGAAGGTCAATTTCACGGAAAATGTCACGGCCGTGAAATCGTGAATTAAGTTGGTCCCTATCCATAACTTTTTGAGTTATCTTGCTAACACACAGACAAACAAAAACCGGCAAAAACATAATCACCTTGGTGGAGGTAATTATGCAGTTTAAAAAGTATTAAATACGTATCAATTCACTTGATTGTGCTTAGTTTAGTGCTACAGTTAATAAAATTATTGAGCTAGAATGGCATGTTAGCTATAGAGAGTTTGGCTACATATCCACAAAGTATGTTTTCCTGGATAACAGTTGATTTTCAGATTCACTGGGGAGTGAGGTCTTGCATGGTTAAGCAGTCTTTGAAGCAGATGTTAAGTAGTAGCTTTTAGTTGATAATTCATATGCACTAGAATAACCAGCTGATGATCTGCAGCATCAGATGCACTCGACTTAGAGGTGTCTTTATGATACCTATAGGTTAATTAATAATCGTTATTTTATCATCGGAGTTAATGGTTATCATTTGAGTACTGAATGCTTTGACGTCTCTGCTTTGCTGTAAAGTGTGGCTTTAGGGACATTTTCGATGGTTCCATGTATCATCTACCCGTTAATGAAGCGTGTTACGTACTGGCCTCAGGCATTTCTTGGTTCGTATTGCATTGATTTGTTTAAATTTTAATGCAGTTTCCAAAGCTGTTTGTTGCATGACAGTGAGGGCAGATAGCATTGCTACCAGAGGTGTGCGGACACATCAGTCCGTGGATCCATATCCCTAGGATTTTTTGCGGACGCGGATGGACGCAGATCTTGTTCCGTGACGAAATTTGCAGACACCAACTGACGCGGCTCCTGTTTTGTGGCAAGTGTATTTTTTCCTAACAAAATTTGAAAACAGATAGAAGTGGTGTGTGTTGAGACGTTCGTAGCATGGTAGAACTGGTACCGGTAAATTGTAATCTGCTATAGGCCTAGGTGCATAGTGGCCTACTTTCCGTATTAATGACCAGAGGCAGGCCTATTCAATGCGGACGCAGACGGACGCGGATCTAATATTTCTCTCTTGTTTCAGACGCAGACTGGCAGCAAATCTTTGGTCAAAATTTGCGAGCTGATGCAGACTCAAAAATTTCAGGATCCGCACATCTTTGATTGCTGCTACACTAATTCCCAGAAGTACATTTCTGAGGATCCTTTCTAACCAAGAATAACTCAGGAAAAATTTACCAGGTAAAACAAAAGCCAAAAGTAGCGACTTTGAATTGACCAGAGTTTTAGTTACATTTTTATGCATGATAGCACAATGCGTCACATGTTTTTCAACCTTTTTGCTGCTGCAGAACTCTACGAAAGGATTGCTATTACTTACGGAACCTTATGCAACGATTCGTGAGTCCAGCGGCATAGGCGAAGTGGAGGTTGCAGGGTGTCTGGGCCCTGGGGCTAATGTTTCCAACGGAGTCTATAGGCAGAAAACCTGTGCGGACAAAGAGGCAAAGCTCTTATAAGTTGATTATAAAGCGGCAGGCAAAAGATTGTTTAATTTCTCGGTATTAGATAATATTTAGCAATTTTATTTCAACCGTAGATAAGAGTACGTTATTGTATTTAATCATAAGCACCCTACGAGGCTGTCATCAACAGCCGTTTAGTGCCCTTCTTCCACAAACCGAAAAAAATTGTCATTGGATTTTTTGCGTTTTACGTACATAGATGGACGCCCTCCGGCCGCACAGGGATCTGGATCCGCCAGCCAGCTGCGCTGCTGCTTGCATGAGGATTTTTGTTTCTTTCAAGCAGAATGTTTCAAGAATTAAAATTGAACAGTCAATGGACACACGATTTCTTAACAATAACACTAACACATTATAGTGTACAATGCAAATATGCTGCAAGGTTAACAACAAGGAAAATATTCAGCACTTTGTGCAATAGTTTATGGCTAGATGCGCTAATATTGAACTAAAAATTCCATGTCTAGTACTTCTGTGGTCTGGTCTGAAGTGATTTTGCATGCTAGATTATTCTTATTTTTTACTGAGCAGCTGCAGAACCCTTGGAAGTTGAAAATCACTGCTCTGGACGTCCGTCCATCCGTCTGTCTGTCTGTCACACTCGTGATCTGTATCAAAATGGTGCAAGCTAGGATCACGAAATCTTCACTGTGGGCTGCCTCAAGGACTCTAGTTTTTAGTGACAAAATTTTGTGCCCCTGGGTACCCCCTTTAAAAGATGTTATTTTGCCACTATTGGCTCTTATAGTGTGAAAACGGTTGCAGTTAGGTACAGGCTTATCATAACTAGCACTGCTGACAGGCTTTTGAGATTTATCAACATTGATGATCTTCAATGACCTTGAGCCTTGATGACTCATAATAGCAATGACATCATTGCGCCAACAGCACAAGCAGCAATGCCGGCTGTTACTTTTCCCTCCCTCTGCCGCAAAAGGGCTCTTCCTTCTCCCTCCCCTTTCCTTGTTGTAATGTGTAGTTGTAGGTGTTGTTGTATTTGTAGGTGTATTAGTAGTAATAGTAATGTTTAAATCACTTCACTGGGCGGAGATATGCACTCTGACGAGCACCTTCTAATTAGAATTTGTAAAGAGTAGAGAGCGTCAGTGAAGCACGTGACAGAGTCAGACTGTTGCATATTGTGTATTTCTTGCAGGAATTACGCTGAACTGGGGCGTGATGATTGCTTGGTCTGCCATTCACGGCAGTCTCACCACACCAGGATTCATCCTATATACATCCTGTGTTTTGTGGACCATGATCTATGACACCATCTACTCACATCAGGTCTATGTCGTCAGTCATATCATCAGTTGTGTCTTGGGTCGAAAAAGTGAGCAGGGCAGGAAGTTTAAATTTTTGTACAGACAGCTGCATATTTTCGACATAGGAGATTATTGGTGCTCGAAATGCTAATTTTTGTCTACATTTTCTCAAAATGGGCTTTCGGTCCCCAAATTTTGGATTTCTGGATGATAATTTTTGGAGAACAAGAAATTTTTTCAAAGCCCAAATTTTAGGGGGTAATTGCCTCTTGCCGCCTTTATTACGACACCACTGGTATCTAGTCAACGGTGGCTCGGTAGTCTAATGGTAACGTGCCGGACTTGTAATCCTGAGGTCACTCAGGGGCGCAGGTTCGACTCCACACCAGGACACTGCCGGGTAACGACCTTAGGCAAGTTGTTTACACACATGTGCCTCTGTCGCCAAGCAGTATAATTTGGTACCGGTCAGAGGGCGGTGATGCCCCGAGGCTGGGAAGGTAACTGTAGGTCTGGCGTCGCACTGGCCGTGCGTCACGGACTCAAATGGTTTATCCACCTACGGGCTCAACGGCCGCGAGTGGGAGATGAGCACCCCACCTACGCCCCAGCTGGGGCATGGCTGCCTTTACTTTTTTTTACTCGTATCTAGTCATGTTTTGTTGTTAGTAAATAGCCTATTTCAGGGCTCATTTTTGGCTTTTTGGCTCAAGATGTTTTACAGCGTGCTAACATATCATTGTGAGTCTGTTCTAATCGTTGTCACAACTTTCATTTGTAAGTTGTCAAGTCTATCCTATGTAACAGCTAAACTTTTTTTTCAGCTAAGCAGTGAACGTAGGAAGTAAAATTTAATTTAGTGCACAAGTGGGGGCACATAATAGAGAGAACCATTTTATTTTCAGTCACTACATTGGAAATTAGGTCGCATTGTTTAATTAAGTGATGAATTGCATTATGACGTCACAAAATTCAATGCTTTGATATGGACATCATGGATATTCATGATGCAATCAGTCGATGAATTGAACCCCGTTTACACGATAAAGCTAGCATCGAGCAAATATGAAGCATGCACAAAGCATAGCCTACATAAAGCAATCGTCAAGCAAACATCGAGCAATTAGAGCACACGTCATGCACGTGTATTATGAATGCATTCGCTTGATGTTTGCTTGATTGTGTAAATGGGGTATTAAACAGCGTTACTTACTTATGCTCTGCTTTATTTCGTTTGTTCTCCCAGGACAAAGTGGATGACGTACAGATTGGTGTGAAGTCGACGGCACTGAAGTTCGGAGACAATACAAAGCGTTGGTTAATGGGCTTTGCATCTGGAGTTACGGGTGGTTTTGCTGTGGCTGGTGCTATGTGCCATCAACCGTGGCTTTATTTCACTGGAGTTGGTGTCGTTGGTGCCAACTTAGCTTACCAGGTATCCGGCAGCTAGTTAAACTGCTCGAAGTGGGATGCTCTGGGCCACTGGCATACAGGGACTTCCTTTACCCCATTGCAAGCATACCATTACTTCTTATCAAATATTATGTAAGATAGTTACAGAAAAATAGTGTATTTAATACTGACACTTGTTTTTTTACTTTCAAGTTCTACTTTTTAACAGTCTTGTCATGTGTTTCTACTGTAGAAACAGTGTAAAAGTAAGTGGGTAAATTGGTAGTGCATTTTATGCTGGTAACAAATCCACAGAATCGCAGTGTAAAAACTGGTGTCTGGCTGAGGGCCTTAGGTAACGTTGTTTTCTAGATGTGTCTAATAAGTTTGGCTGCAAATCCAACTATAGTTCTTAATTTCAGTAGCCTAACATTTTACTTTACCTGGTAGTTTAGAATGCTGTTGCATGGCTGACATTTTGACTTGTCGGTGACAGTTCAACTTTCATTTCATATGGACATCAAGGCCTTCTCCGTCACTGCTCCTACTCTGGAATAAACTGTCTGGGTGACCATTCCGGTATGTGACCAGCCACCCAGGTCAACTCAGCCTGGCCATCCCTCCATGGGTAGGCGCAATGAATACTAGCGAAAGCTGGGGCGTAAACAGGCACACCGCGCGATACGCTGGTCCCGTATCCATGGTCTCGCAGTCTAAAAACTGGTGTCTGGCTGAGGGCCTTAGGAAACAGAGATCAGCATCGCCCTATGGGCCATAAGGCTCGGGAAGGACTTTACGTTTTACGAACATGATCAGCCAGCACTTTTAAACTCTTAAATATAGATTCAAAACTGAACTGTTTACCACACTTGGGACAGATCAGTGCCGACGCAGCACTTATGATTCACATCGTAAGTAAGTAAGTAAGGTTATTTAAGAAACGCAATTTAACAGTTAGCAACAATGCACCGCGATCTCAACACTCAAACAAAAATGTCTTCAGCAGCCGTTTAAACTGTTCGAAGTTAATGTCAGTTTGTCTTAGATGAGCTGGAATGTTGTTCCGCAGCCTAGGTCCTGCAGCCGCAAAGCATCTGTCTCGATAGCAGCCGTTGTGACAATGGCTGGCATTACATCAAATTGTTTTAGATTAGATTAGAAGGCCAAATTATTTTTTTTTCAAATCTGTTACTTTAGTCAGAGTGAGTACTCTGCTGCCTGGGCGTGCAGATTCATTCGGTGAATCTGAACGATGCTGCTAGCTGTGCAAAGACGTTTCGTTCCACTCGCAATCTCGGACTCATCTTCTGGGCTTTCATTGTGGGCGCCGGCCTGCTGTCCGGCAGTGAGATGAAAGACGAGGATGATGCCTCAACAGCAGCTGCAGCTTGAGACTGACTGCTTGCGTTGTCATACCAGTGGACTCCATATCATAGGCATTCATCTGTACTGTACTAGATGTTGTAACGTCGGTGAGGTGCTTACTAGTGGCTGTATCGTAATAGTCTTGCGTGTTGCATGCGTAGTGTATGTTCAGTAGTTGGGTTTGGTAGTGGTAAGTATTATCTGCGTAGAATCTGATAGGCAATTTGCAGCCGTTGTTCTCGTGTGCTTCATTTGTGTGTGTTTGTATTTGGAGTGAGTTGAAGCTTGCTTGGCGTGCTCGGCATTTTTAGCTTAGTGACGTTTACTTATTTTTGTTTTGTTTTCTTTTATTTTTATGGGCGGAAAAGTTCATGGTAGTGCTGTGAGCAACTGAGTGTTGCTTACTAGTGAGAATTATCTGCACCGCATCATATGCCAATGAGAATGATTGATTAGCAAGACCCTCATTCCCTGTGGAAAAAGAAGTGGCATCTGCTCCTGGCATTCTGCAGTGCATTTGCTGTGTGCTGTAAGATCTGTTACTGTTAAACACCATCTAAATCCAGCGTTTGGGTATCAGGATTCTTATTCCATTTTAAGTGGTACTTTTTTTAGTCTTCTGCCGAAGGGCAGCTTTTTGACAATCTTTTCTGCCAGTTGCTGCTATGTCTCTTTCTTCACATCATGTACACATAGTCTTCACGTGTGACATTGCTTGGTATTTCTGGGCAGTTTTGTTCACTTGTAGCTTTGCCTTGCATCATCCCCTTTGGGATGTTCAAATTGTTCATCTCGGTGAATAATGTTCATGTTCGGTATACAAGTCATAGTGTACAGTGTATGTGTCACTAGGAGGCTTTACAGTATTTTTGTCGTACATTGTATTTACATGTATTTTCTGCACTTTCCCAGTTTCCCGCCATTCCATATTCTCCCATGACAGTGTTCCAATAAAAGAAGCTTACTTTGTCATTTATTTGCAAATAATTTTTACCAGTTGTTAAAAAATGGCAAAATTTACGTGCACAGAATAGTCCTTTAGCTGCTACATGCATATTTTCTCGGATCACCTTAGTTCTACTTACTTTACCATGTAATCATATTTGCTTAGCAGAAATTGACACACATCATTATGGCACCTGAAAATTTGATGTTCAGTAGATGCAGTGCAATTCTGAAAAAGTCCATCTGTTCAAAACTCCAAGAGAAAACTATCTAGTAATTTGAATTGGATTGATATTTTCTTCCTGTCACTGCTAATTTTTCATTGCATCCAGTTCGCAACGAAAAGGACCCACTTTGTATGCACAAATAATTTAGACGGATTTGATCGAATTTAATTCCATTTTTGCTTACAGCATTTCTCTTCTACTGATATTAGTGCAGAGTGAGCAAAAAGACATGATTTGGAAAACAATACATGTTTTTTTAAAAATTATGTTTGCTTGGATTATACGTCACGATTGTTGAAATTTCTACAATTTAGTCAACTAGTTGACGGGAATAAAATGGCTTTTATTGGGATGCTGTCTAGATTTCAGGTACCCCGTCACTGCCTTCATTCATAGTTTCAATGATTACTTCGACTGTGTGCTCATCGCTTTGCTGTTTTCTTCATTTATGTCATATTTGTTGCTGTATATTAAGCTGTCCATAAGTTTTCTTTGTGCAGAGAATGGCTACAATTATGCTATCAGTATACCTGTGACTGCACCTGGTTATAAATTGACATATTAGGTGCGGCAAAATTAAGTAGCCCCCTACAATTTTCCGCTCTTTTCTCAGCAACCGTTGGGGATTTTGATTTGAAATTTTACAGATTTATTTACTTATACGTTTTACATCTAACTGCCAAGTAAAATATGATCACGCTAAATATCGACAGAGTTATAGACTTTTAACATGACTGTCTACTACCGATTTTTCAGCATTGAAAAATGTTCAATCTAAAAATGTTATTTAATTTTCAAAAACCAGTTACCATGCTACTGCCAATGATGTAACAGTGACATTATGACAAAAAAGTAATTTATTTTGTTTATAAATTGTTACTCAATTATCGTTTTTAAAGCATCCCGCCGAGTTCATCTTCCAGCAGGACGGCATGCCAGGATTAATTTCTTGTATGATTAAGAAGAAGAGTGTTAATGTACAAAGAGTAGTGTGTGCTGCCATAATGTTCTGCTTGTTTGGTTATTTCGTGTCGTAATTTTTGTTTCGTTTCATGCCCAACACTCACCCAGTTATTGTGAATTTTTCAGCACGCTGAAATTTTTTCCAGCCATGTCAGAACTTTCAAGCAAGCTGAGTTCCACTTTACAGGAATATTTTGGATTATGAAAGTCAAATGCTGTGAAACATTTTGGCAGGTCACCGATAATGTGAAAGTTGACAGTGACTGTTATTACTGAAAATTATCACTGATGAAAATGGTTTTGTAGTGAATTGTGAGTATCAAGACAGCTTAATGTGGTTTTCAGCTATTGAGTGATTTATTTTTTTTGGTGAATCTGTTATTTGCTAACATGCATTGCCTTTGAATAAAGGCTATGATACGATGATTTTGTTGTTGTTATCGTCACATATGGAATGTTTTTGTGTGTGTATATATATACTGTGTTCAGAAAAAAAACCCCCTTTACTTTGTCTTTGAATAGGCTCATAGGTTGAAATGTAACTTACGGTAATATGTTAACAAATTCATCAAAATACAACCTTTATTTTTCATTGTTATTGTTGACGTTTCGGCAACTGCTGGTGCCTTCGTCGGAACGACTGTCCACCTGGTGTCTCTGTGGCGGACAGTAAGTAATCATAGATGTGTGGAAGTTGGTAGGACCCCATGTCTCAGTTCATCAACTGAGGGACAGTCGTTCCGACGAAGGCAGCAGCGGTTGCCGAAACGTCAACAATAACAATGAAAAAGTTTAGATGTCTGGCGCTTTACAAGTCAGATTATTATAAAAATAAAGGGTCTATTTTGATACTCTTTACTTTTATTTATATCTCTATGGAAACTGTTTAGATTTCCACAACATTTTAAGGGAATGTTTAGGAGGAATCAAGTATTTGATCAGTGTCCAAGTTAATGATATTTGCTACCGGTGACATCATGCTGACATTTCATCAAATGTCTGTCTTCAGCATTAAAACTCAAGTTTACAAACGTGGAAATATGACGTCACTGGTAGCGAAGAATGTATAACTTTTGCACCAATGGAATACTTGATTCCTTTCAAAGATTTCCTGAAAATTTTGTGTAAATCTAAACGTTTGCATAGAGATATAAATGAAAATGTAAGAGGGTGTTTTTTCTGAACACAGTGTACGTATAGTGTGCTTGAGTGTTTGTGGTGATGTCTGATCTCCTGTTTGAAACCCGAGTGAGCCACTTTGTCCATCTGCCGCCTCTGTGTCCAGTGTGTTTTACCAGGGGTACTTCTAGAAGCTTCATAAGTACTGTGTTACATACGTGTTGTACCTGTTGTGTTTGTAACTTGGTCTTCCCATGTAGTTGTTAGTCGGTGAATGTTTGTTGAGTGCGTATACAGGGTTTGGTTTTGTGCCTGTCTTAATGTTGTTGTTTTTTTCTTATCCTGTTTGATTGGATCAATGTTTTGTCCGTTTTCTGTAGTTTGAGTAGATGCGTCTGCTGCGTTGTTAGTGTGTGTGGATAGTGAAAAATATGTTGTTTATTGCCATCTAAATGTGTCGTTAGCTGTTTGCTATAGCGTCGTTTTGTGTGCATCATTACTGCTGCCAATGAAGGATATTATGTTTTCGCATGAGTCTGCTTCTCTATTTCTGATTGTTCATAAAGTTATTGCCAGATTGCAGATTTTTGGATTTTTAGGAAGGGTTGTTTGTGACTCACGTAAAAAATGATTAGATTTCTTTGAATTGGAATTTTTTTTTACAAGCTGTATGGGGACCTTATAATTATGCAGCAAATTGTACTAAGGCAGTTGTATTTGTCAGGTGGCCGCACTAGTCTTGGTGGAGTTTTGCACTCTCCTGTGCTTCCATTTTGTAGTATTATTGCTATAGCCTAATTTTAGTTGTGATTAAGTTACTGGACATTTTAACATTATTTCTTTTGTTGTGCTTGATTCGAAGTCAGTAATATGTGTACCCATGTACACTCATGTACCCATTTTGATTGCCAGGTTTTGGTTTGCTCAGCTGATGATGTGGTTGGTGCCATATTCCACAGTGCAGTGTTTGTCGAATTGAACTAATTGCAAGAGTGGTTGATTGTTACGTACGTGCTTCATCACTGTGTGTCTCAGAAACTATAGTAAATCGGAGGTTGAAACTTTATGCATAGAGTGTATTGTGGGGCAGAGTTGGATCCAGAGACTTAGGATCCGGCCGGATCCGGATCTGGATGGATTCTGCATTTCCGGATCTGGCATGCATCCGAATCCTGAAATGCAGGATTCATCCAGATCCATATCCAAGCTGGATCCACAAAAACTGCTGTATACCTGGCCAGATCCGGATGTGGATCTGGTACACCTTTATTCTTACCTAATTCTTGTTATAATAGGCTCAAGCTTAGGTGTGTGCAGAATCTGTTATAAGTTTAGGTTTTCGGTTTTTAAAAACGGAACCGAACCGACGTTAAATTCTGAAAACCAAAAACTTGGTTTCCGCAGTTCGTTTTTTAAGAAACTGACTCGCCGGGTTTTTTTTACTTTTTTAAACACTTTTCTTGTCAGTCAAAGTAGCTTTCTCTAGGCTTAGTTTCGAAATGCCTTGATCAGCGACTAGTTGGAACATTTCGGCAGTCAGCACACGAAGTAGTCTGCGTAATTTCTGACGTCATACGCAGAGTAAAAAATGCCGAACGATGGTAATAATAAAGTAATAGAGTATACTACACACTAAACATCCGATGGTAAAAGTCGAAAACTGTGGGTTCTTTTGAAAACCGAATCGAAAACTGAACTGAAGTCATATTTTGAAAACCGCACACACCTACTGAAGCTACTCTGTGATAAAGGAACCCTGAAGTCCTTGCTTACTCTGTTAATTAGTCTGCCCCATTGGCCCCCGTGTGAAAGTACTAGGAGCTTGCATTAACCTAAGCTTGATCTATTGTTTGCCATAGGAAATGAGTAAACCAGTGTAAGTTCGTTGTTTCAGGCTGCTGTCGCCTGCGCAAATTGAAGAGCTAAATTCCAAAACCCGGTCATGACCATTTTTTATTTTGTTGAGAAATCAGTTAAATATCATAACCTGGTCATTCATGTGTCATTTGCTGCAGAAAATAAAAAATGGTCGGGACTGGGTTTTGGAATTTAGCTCTTCAATTGTGCCTCTGATTGTTTGCGTCGTACGGTACTGTTACAAATGTGTTTTGATTGATTAGTTCATTGATTGATTGATGCCATGCAGTATGCTGTATTCTGCGTGCAGTGGCTTTTATCCCCCACCAAATTTGTAATCGAAATCGGGCGCAACTTCCCCCCAGTTTTATCTTAGGTTCCTCCAATTTTGGACTCAACTTTTTCACTCCATTTTGGCCTTTTTCCTCCCTCTAAGGAGAAAGTTTTCTCAAGGGTGTAAATTGAAAAATATGGGGGGAAAGTTATTAAAAGTGTAGATTAAAAATAGGGGGGTTTGATGAGGATATAGATTGCCCAGTAAAAAAAATATAGGGGGAAGTTTCGTTAAAGGTGTGGATTAAAAACTAGGAAAAAATGAAAAATAGTTTTGATCTGCAATCTTAACAAGATTTTCCCCCTGTTTTTCACTAGGCGCAAGCTGCGCCCACCAGGTATAGGGATAGAAGCCACTTCTGCGTGTCTCTGTTGTACTCGTTCACTGTCAGAATAGCGACTTTTTCTTCACATCGTTGTCACTTTGTGGTTGCTTCACTATTTCATTTTTTTTCACCAGAATTTGAGTCACCGATGACAGTAAATGTTGGTCAAGTATGACAATCACACAACATCATGTGGATGTGTTTTACAAATATGAAATATGACATGATATATACGAGGGGTGGTCAAAAAGTTTTACAACTCAGTATACTTGTATTATTAGATTGTAAAACTTCTTGAAAATCTATACACCAGTAAGACGTATATTTTCCCATACTTGTATAAGATTAAAGTGAATGTGAGTGACGTCGTTGTAACTTATGACGTGATAAAGCCTAAGTTACAATTACCCAGCAAGTTGTTCATGACTCTGTCTTCGTAAAATACAGCAGCGACCTGGCTTGCTGAAACTATTATCTGTTTCTAAATTTGACACATCTTTTTGTGTTGTCCGCTAGGCTATTCAGACATTGACTCTGATATAAGGCGCTATCACGCTCAACATGGAGGGCTGAAAAATGGAAGACCAAACTGTAAAAAAATCCGGAGGTGGAAAATGGAGGACCCAGTTCCAAAAGGTGGGATATGGAGAACCATGTAAGAAGGCCATAGTAGATGTAGGCCGTATGCCTACTCAGTCAATCCAGGATTTTTTAAGTTGCCTGAAGTAATATGCTATGTCAAGGCCTACTATAGTCTACATAGGTTATGTGCCACAGAGGCAGCCGTGAGCGTTCGAGTCGGGAGTCGCAATGGGCAGAGATCATGTGCTGTTTTCGCCTTCCACTTTCAGACAACCCCATTTGATGTTGTTTTCGGTCGGGTGAGGTTGCATGGAATTTTGATATTCCGCCTGAAAACGTCACTATAAATGCGCTGATTTTCGCTGGGAACGAGAACGCGAACTGACCTGTGGTCGACATTAAAACTCGTTGTTGAGTCTGTAATTAGCGCGCAGAACGTTGCTGGAACTATACGGAGGTCGTTCCGCTTCGAAGGCGGCATCGGGTCGAGGCTTGAATAGGCCTAATTTGAGATGACCGACGAACTGCTAATCAGTTGATCAGATCGCGGTTTCACTGTTAATGTATGCTTAGGTATAGCGGGATATCAAATTATCAAGTCGAGTCAAGCCCGCCCAGTATAGAGGCGACGTGCGTATTCATAAAGGTGTGTCCAAAACAGCACATGATCTCTGCCCATTGCGACTCCCGACTCGAACTAAGTGTAGTGAATGGACGTTTGTCGCGCACGTTGCCGGCAATGTCTGATGAGACCGATTGTTCGTTATTTCGTGCGGCCAATGTTGTATCGTTTCATGCAGTGGACACGTTAAAATCTATTAACTATATGTAATGCTAATAAATCTTGGAATACAGGCTACAGCTGAGGAATTAAATCCACTAGGCCTAGTGGGAACGACCGTTTCGCGTCGCGCAGTTCGCAGTCATCTGAATTTTCTCTAAAAAAACAACGACGTACCGATACATGAGTTGAATTATGACGATATTTCGACACAGAGACACCGTCCGAAGAAATAAAATCCGACCCAGATTCATCCAGTGCATTAGTCATAATTATTGTAGTAAAAGATTGTATGATGTCATAATCTTAACACTGATTATACACCGTGTCTAAACTACAAAGTTGGCCAATGCTAAAGTTCGTTACGTCAAGTTTCTTCGCGATGTTGCATACCAAAAATTATTAAAATCGGCCAATGTTTCACGAAGCTATGCAAAAAATAAATGTGACTTGGTTTTTTCAGGCACGGTGTATAGCCGAGCCTGTTGTCGCTGAAGGAGTGCAGAAGGACTTGTCTCAGTCATAGAACCAAAACCTGGAATGAGTGAAGTTAACGTTCGTTCGGTAGTTGTGTATAGGCCCTAGTCGCCGTTGGCGGTCGGTTCAATTGCAATGCAATTACTGGGCACCCCGGTCCAACATTGCAGTTAGTCGTGCGGCGACAATAAAGTGAAATTGCTCAAATGTTCGCCCGATACGAGTAGGCCTGCTACATTAAAACGCGCGACGATTATAGATAGCACTCATGGCTGCAGCCTCGGCATTGAATCGTGAAACCAGTGGTCCGATTTCTAATCATTAACGAGTACTTATATGTGACGTGAATGCAGATCGAGATGAATTGATACGGCGGCGTTCAGTGTCCACTTAAGGCGCGTACAGAGCGACGTAACTGAACTGAACTGGCACGGATTAGTTTCCACGAACTGACCACTAGGCGAGCCCACTGGTCTGGTTGACGCGTACGTGCCCGTAGTCGCTTAGACACCCACGCCGTTAGATGGTGCCTACTGTAATGCATTCTGCCTGCTATTTCGTCAAAACTAAACGATGTCAGTTTATTTCAGTTCGGTTCAGTTACCTCGCTTTGTACGCGACTTTAGTCACAGTGTAGAGCGGCAGCAGGGGAGTGCAGCTGATGACGGCAATACGTTGCAGCACTGCTCGCCGTCTGCGTGTGTGGTCCACAGGCCTGGAGTGGACCCTGACTGTTCAAACTGACTGTCCGGCTTGATTGCTCGCCCGCCGGCGTCATTGGCCGCCAAATTAAACGCACCCAATGGCCGCGCGTCCAACGTTCGGACATACCTGGGCTGCGTACTGGCTGGCTGCGTATTGTGCTCGTCCACGTGCGGTCTTTGGTGTATAGGTCGATTCAGACGGGGTGAAACAAGGAGGGGTAGTACCCCCTCCGACTGTGTACATGTGCAGATGTATAGGCTACAGCACGGATAGCTTCCCGCCGAGACGGCGTTGAACTCCCAGCGCATCTGAATACATTGCTGCAAGGTGCTATAGTGCAACAATCCATGCAGCGATTGCAAGCGACTGCAGTCGTCCAGGGCGCAGCGCAGTGCCGTGGAATCCAGTCGTATCCTATAGTACGTCAATATTTCGGACCTCTACACTCTGGACTGCAGCACGTGCGCCCACAGACGATACGTTTGATCGCGTGCGGCAATCTTGACGTCTACGATGATTTAGCATCGCGTGTCGATAACTCGTGGTCGACCGACGGATCGTCGATGTATCTCGTGTTATGTGGGCCCAGGCCTGCGCGTAACACAGCACGTCGTTGTTCGACACCGACCACCGACTGATGGACAACATACGTCGGCACTCACTCTGTGCTATATATCTATCTCTAAACTGATTTATCGGCCGGCCGACGCGGATGACGTACAACTGAACTACCGTGGAAGCGTCTTGTGCGGTCTGCTTGACATATGAAAACTGTGCGTGTGCGGCAGACTGGCAGAAACGGCCGGATTGCAAATGGTTGCGTTGCGCCGACGGGAGCAGCTTGCCTGAGTTTGATGCGCGGAATTCTTCGCAGCAAAAGGTTGGCGATCGACGCTCTTGTTAACCAGTGCAACAACTGGACGAATTACTGCGTCATTGAATTCGTTATTTGCAATTCAATAAATCAGCAAAAAGCATTGGTATGTGTGAAAGTAAAAAAAAATAGCTGCTTGCTACAGAATTGTCCGAAATCGAAAAGTAAGCACAGCAGATACGTGTAGGCCTATAATGTAGGCCTATATTGTGTTCTGTAGCACTGAATTAGGAGTGACAAAAGTTTTTTTTCAAAAATATAAAGAAATAATGTCTGTAGCGAAACGTGACTGAAATCAAAATGAAATAATTTGCACACTGTATAAGTGTAAACTACGTTTTGTATTTTAGACAGAATGTGTGCGTTACGTTAAACATACGAAAAAGGTGCTAAACTGGTTTAATGGACCAATTTGTAGTTTATTAGTGGCTGCAGCAATTAAGAACACATCGTGAACGATGGTAAAAGGTGGATGTGCGGATCCGCGGATGCGGCAACGTGTAAAAGACGGATGCCGATGCGGAGGATATCCGCCTTTTACCCATTGTACATGGCCACTCCTCACTCCTTAAGCGACGTATAAAGCTTGCCCTCACCTTATCACTAAGGTGCGTTCACTAGAACGTTCAAGGTTCAAGGTTAATCAAGGTCATCAAAGTTGATAATTCTCAGAAGCTTGTCGCCAGTGCTTGTTATGTTAAGCAGCATGTCCGTGCTTATCTGTAATCATTTTCACGCTAGACAAGCCAACAGCGGATAAATAACCACTTTTAGAGGGGTGCCCATCTTTGACACAAACGTGCGCAGGCTTCCTTGAACTTAGAGGGTCTGAACTTAGATTGCTAAAATCTACATTTAATGCTGAAAATTGCATACGCAGTTTGTCTTGGTCTATCGCCAGCCATTTCGGCGCAGTTCACTCTTGAAATGCGTGTCGCAGCCCGAAATCGCAAAAAAATTCACTACAACCCCCTATACGACTTGCGTTGCTGCGAATATGCCAAGGTTATCAACGTTGTTAGTGCTTAATGTTATGATAAACAGCATGTCTGTGCCTATCTGCAACCATTTTCACGTTAAACGAGCCAATATCGGTAGAATAACGCTTTTAAGGGGGTGCCCCTTTTTTCTCCCCCTGTTTCGATGGAGACCCCCTTCACCCAGCGGCATGAAATTATGTCACAAAATACTAGAGGTTCTAGGCTATCATATGGTGAAAACCAGAAGTCTCTATCTCACCTGGTCTTAGAACGGTACCGGGTCGTGGCACCAAGACAGACAGACAGAGGGACAGACAGAATTACCATAGCTAATTCGCGCTATGGCTAGCTATGCTAGCTCTCGCGCGTAAAAATAGCACAACATTCAACGAGAGCCAACGTAATTTGGCAACGACTTGCGTTGCTGCGAATATGCCATTGAGACATTGAAACTTGAGACGATCTGGACGAATTGAGAACGCATCTTGCAGGGATGATCGCATGTCGTGTCGGCCATCGTGGCGACACTTCTCATTACTAATGTTGGCGATCTGTCATTGCGTGACTACTACTACTGCTGACTACGTTAATAATTACGTTAACCACAGAACAGTGGGTGGTCATGCAGGTGTTTCGAGCAAGCGGTCCAATCAGATCGTAAACGAGTGTTTTCCCGCAGGCTGCCCGATTGCTTTGTGTTGCTACTGACAGCTTTTCTCCCTTTGTGCTTCCTCTCCGTCGCTCTGCCTATCCGTGACTGCACGAATTAGGCCTAGGCCTAATACCATGCCATACTGCCATAAATTTCGTAATAACGTGCGCCAAAAAAATAATGGATTGAATAGCCAGTAACGCAGACCTGAGCCAAAACAGAAATTAACGAAAAAAATAAAAACAACGATTAGCCTAACCACAATGTCAAAAAACAAAAAAGTCGATAAAGTCACTGCGATAGGCTATTTGACTCCGATTACTCTTATGTAAAACGTATACCAGAAAGCATGAGATTCAATTGCTGGAAAGAATTCGCCCTCTGTCAATAAAATGCTGCCATTATAACTGCACTCCATGCTTGGATGAAATGGTACGCACACTTGCACAGTAACACGTTATGTATAGTCATAAAGTTTTATTCGGATCAGTAACGCAGCCAATAAGGCTTATAATATGTGTGGTCCATAGGCCTATACTGGCTATATAAGTTTGAACACACTGAGCCAGTGATGTGATGCCTTGAGGCAGTGCCTCGCCTCGAGGCTGCCTTGAGGCAGATTTTTACTGCCTTGGTCTTAGTCTTGGTCTTGGACTTGTTACATTTAGTTAACGTAGGCCTAGGCCTATCAGTTGTCACGACCAATGTTACTGCAGATGTGACCTTTAAACATGCCTATCTCACAGCACCTCTCAATCTGGCATATGACGGTCTAATAATAGTTAAGTAACTTTTCTGGCCAGAAGCAGAAAGCTGTCCATCGTGCACGGAAACGTGAACTGGGTCTCTATCTTTAAGCATGCTATAGGCCTACATGTAATAATATTGTAGCGTCTGCTTTCGATACTGCTTTGAACCCGTCTGACCTCATTTACCGTACCGGCGTCCACGCTGCAGTTGCACCGGACGTACGCGCTTCTCTATGAACGAGTCTCTTGACGCTCGTTACAGTGTCTCGCTCCGTCGTCTCGGTCTCGGTCTCGGTCTCGTCTGGTCTCCAATCATTCGCTGAAATCGTCGTTTAGGCTTCGATGACTATCATCCGATCCGCGATCCTGCATCCGCGCGAGTCGCGGCCACGGAGGGTGCGCGTGGACGCTTGCACGCTGCACTGTATTCAGTGGATGAATGGAATGGAACGGGTGCTGCTTGGTGCACTGAATTGGCTTACCCATAAAACTGGAGCTCTTTCGTACGGTTCATATCTTCGTATCATACCCGCCATCGCGCAGTAACCACCCAGGTAACCACCCAGATATCACGATGCCAATTAGTATTCACCGTACGCGAAATACTAGGCAGTACTCGACGTTCAGTAACCGTAAGATGTCATCAGTCTATAGGGCGCGCGTATAATCCTTTGAAACAAACGCACGTATTTCATGGCATATTCTGTTTCAGCATAACGCACAGACTACGCATATTCTCGGACTTTGGTGGAAACGTCACACGTCGCTATCTTCCGTGTGATGCTTTCCGACTCGAACTCGAGACTCCATAAGACCTAGTAGATAAAGCTTGTCAGTTGATGGTGGTTTGTGTACGTGGTTAGGTGGGAGAGATAAGGCACGGACTGTTGCACACGGCCGGCTGCGGAGACTGGTAACGGAATTGACGTGTATATAACAGAGACCGTGCAACTGACCAGCCACTGTACTTTCTGGACGCATACACCCCATACCAGGTCTATAACTTAGTCGCGTTCTCGCATCTCGCCGTCTCGGGCCGTCCGGATCGACTAGGCCTACACTGTTCATATCGGATTACTGATCGAATTCCTGCAGACGATCGGTTGCTTGAGCGGAAGGCTGCGCCTCGCTCTGTGTGTCATAGACCAGACCAGGCAAACACAGTTGAATGAAGTGATCGGCCAAGGGCCATGATTCAAGTGGTCTGGTGGTTAAAGTATTGAATTTGTAACTTCCAGGTTTGAATCCTACCGCGGCCCATTTAGAAGCAACCTCGAGCAAGTTGCTAGCGTACTGTGTGCTCAGGCCAACTCAGCCTCCTACTCGCAGCGGGATGGAAAATGAGTAGCAGCTACGAGGTAAAGGCCGAATGTGGCTGAGTGGGGCGGTGGTAGACTACATCTGCTGGCTGCACCCCGGGTCCAACTGTTTGCTGGCGCGAGGCAGTGGCGGCGATTTCTTCTAGACAGTGGGGGGGACGACGTGGCTAAAAGTGGCAATTGTTGGGGGGATGCTTGCATTTGCGTCCCCCCAACCAAAATTTTTTTGGGGGACGCGTCCCCCCCGTCCCCCCTATAATCGCCGCCCCTGGCGCGAGGCGAGCATCGG
>Ga0209671_1001741_pt1 | contig 18834 bp, 13 predicted proteins | sample WorMetHERISLAND2_2_FD_187401 | JGI IMG/M metagenome (GOLD analysis project Ga0209671, IMG submission 187401) | Marine gutless worms symbiont microbial communities from Max Planck institute for Marine Microbiology, Germany - Olavius geniculatus... | ecosystem: Host-associated > Annelida >...
AAAACTGGAATTTATCTACATTTTTATATTATTTTTTTTGTTTTTTTTCGCTACCAAATATGGTAAATAAAAATTATCACTACTATCACCCACATTGTCAAGTCTTCATCAATTAAAAATTTGGAGCAAAACCCAACGTGAGTCTGCCTGGTGCCCCAAGTCAAATTGGGGGAAAAATTCAGGGGGGAAAAAATTCCCCCGGTAGCAAAGTCACGTGGCACGAACTCAAATGCATTAGCATACACAAAACACGCAACGTCAACTTACAGTGGGTCAACACGCTCACCTATAACTTTTTTGTTAGTGGACCAAAGTTCACATATTTTTTGTTCAACTCCAGATGGATTCGAAGATCTCGCGAGGAAAAAAGAAAAAAAATAAAATAAATGCCAGCAAAACATAAGTCCACCACTCCGAAAGCTATTGCTTCTGGGTGAACTAATAAGTCTTTACAAAAAACCACACTATGTACCAGCAGAAATGACAAAACGTAAGTAAGTAACTGTCATAACAATGAGATGCAACGAACAGCACTTTAGCTAAGAAATGATCCAAGCTAACCACTGGTCGTACAAAAAGTACAACAAATGAAAGCAGAAAAAGTTTACAAATAAAAACATATAACGCTGTCAAATCTGGCTCAAAGATAAGTACTGCACATGGATAGCTGCAATATCATGCACACCGAAACATGACAACAGTGCTTTAGAAAAATGCTTATACTTCTATGTTGTGAACTCCAAATTAGCACCGCCAGCATGAAAACTGAACATAAGCCTGACACTAGAAAAAAATAAGTCACGAATGCAGTGAGTATACAGTACCCTCACTAAGATCGGAGTCAGGTCTTAAGTCATGAGAGTAAACTTCAGACTCGGACAAGTTGCCGCTGTTGTTACGACGTCGACGACGCGTCGACCGCAGCCGGGACGACTTCTTTGATGACTTAGACTTCCTATCACTCTAATCATCACGATGACATGCCAAGGAGATAACGATTTATTACGCAGTCAATCACAATTATATCAGCAAAACAATCATTCATGAAATATGCAGTAGTATTAATATTAGTAGTAGTGATGACCTTGATATTCCTCACGTAGTAACCAGTACTATCAAATGCTGATTAGATGACAACTGTTGTAACAAAATTTCATGATACTGAATCAAAATTGTTAGGGTTATTTCCTTGAAAATGCAACAGAGGTATAGTTTTTCTGATACATGGTGTATACTTTCAAAACATACCGTGTCATCGCTAGCTTTATTAATGTCCTTTGTAGATTCACGTCTGGTAGCCAGATGCCTTCGTGTTCTCAGCGAGCTGCTTCGTTTGACTGGAGTCGAGCCTTTCTCATTAATCTCTTCACCGTCAGCACTAACATCGTACTCTGCCCAACACCAATATACCAGCAACATTGTAAGAGTGAACTGTTTCACAGGAATAAAATAAAGCCTAAAAAATTCCATGCTTACCACTGCAGTCTGTAAGAAAAGCAACAAAAAGTTTGAGCTAATGATCACCAGACACGCAAAAGCCTATAGCAGTTTCTGTTTGCAAACCATCAGTCTATCTCCACCCATTTCGTCACAGTTCATTCTTGGAGGGTGCGCTGCAGCCGAAGATCACAAAAATCAATAAAAACCCTTATTTTGAAAGTTCAGGGTCATTCAAATTCATCGATGTCAATACAACTGAAAAGCTCGTCACTAGTGCTTGTTGCGATAGGCAGCATGCCCATCCCTATTTGCAACCGTTTTCATGAAAGACTGGCCAACGACAGTAAAATAACGACTTTTAGATGGGTACTGCTATTTGATGCCCTCGTGCGCAGGTTTCCTTGAACCTAAAAAATCAAGACTTGGACCGTCAAAATCTAAGTTCAATGCTAAAAATTTCATATGCAGCTTTCCCTGTCTATCTCCATTGATTTCGACACAATTCGCTCTTGAAATGTGTCTTGCAGCTCAAAATTGCCAAAAAATCCATAAAAACCAATATTTTTGCATTCAAGGGCATCCAAGGTCATTGAATTCGGTGGCAATCGAGAGCCAGTGTACGACTTCCTATTAGTGATTAACAGTAACCTAGGCAATGTCTCGCACCGTTATTGAAATACAGCGACTTATTGGCTAAAAATCACAAATTTTTCCTGCCACCTCTCATTTAGCACCCTCATTCTGGGTGACTCCCTTCAAATTTATGGAAAAGCTTTACAGTTTCCGAAACTAGTCTTTCTGAAGATTTGGTAATCCAAGATTGCACCGTTTTCGACTGATTCACCCGTGTGATGAACAGACAGACGAACAGACAGAATTTTGATGGCTAAGATGCGCCGAAAGTAGTAGCTGCTTTCGTGTGTAAAAATGAAAAAAATTGTTTTTAATTATGCAAATTTTTATTTTCATGATATTTTGCATAATATCAAACAAAACCTCGTAAAAAGGAAGTCACACCCATGAGAACTAAAGTGTCTGTCTGCAGCACAAAAGACCAGATGCAAACAGTTTTGCATCGGTAAATATTTGTAAGCAAAGAAAAAACTGCATCAAAATTTTTGAGGCTCCAATAAAAATGTTAGAGACAAAAGTTTTTAGAAATGGATGGCAATGAGAATCATGAGAATTTCTTACACCTAAGTCACATGATATGTTACAAATATGCCCTTTAGTAATGCAAGCATTCTATAGAGGGAATATCTTAAAAATGTGCCTTTTAATCAGGCTAGCATCAGAGGTGTTCAACATGTTGGGCCAAACACAGGCCCCCACGGAGTTTATAGAAATTTATTATACCTTAATGTTATTAAAATTATGCGAAGGCTTCCACATTTTCATGAAACATGCGATAATCAGGTTTAAATCCAGCCCTACTGGGCATTTACCTTACCTCCGGGGTGGGCAGGCTGCAACACTTGCGCAGCGCTGAGGCCGTATCATTTCAGCCCAACGTGCATCTCCAAATGTAACCGTAAGGTTACAGTCAATGGCTATGAAGCCTTAGATGGCCGCAAAGCCAAAATTGGCTCCTACTGGCAAGCAATAATTCAGATTATTCTAACGTCAGTTCATACCAGAGCTGGGCAGGGTTGGCAGTAGAGGTTGTGGATGTTCGAGCTCATAAAGCGTCGACTGCAGTCTGATAATGGTGTGATTGAGAACGTGTGAGAACAGTGCTAAACTGAATGCAATCGCTGCTGCCACCTGCTGATTACCTGTGAACCATCAATAACACTACAACCATGTGAAATCTAGTGACATTTCTATCATTCAATGAATCAATTATTAATCCGATATTTTTAAAGTGGCCTGAGTACACAAACTAGAGACAGGCTAGATAGAGTCCAGTCGAAAAAAGTCAGGAAAAAGATTTGGTTGCTTCTTTTTGGCTGATATCATCTGTTATGTTAATTTAAGAATGATGTTTAATCAAAATACTCAGAACTGCTGAAAGATTAATATTTGAATGTGCAAGTGAAAGAATAGTCTCTTGCTTCTGTGAAATGCCTGCTACACAAAATAGCCATTAGCTGCATTTGAAAACTCCTAGCATTCGGCAGGATTACATAAAATTCAACAGGTACACAAAGACAAGGTAGATTTCTGTGAAACTACAGTGTAGTGTTCAGAATGAATGTTGTTTTATGCGCATAAAATTTAATTTAAATTGCAGCAAGTTATTGCAAAATGTTTAGGGGGTTCACTTTTTTGTGGACACACTGTACTAGTACAGAACTACAACAACAACAGCAAACCATGTCTCTGCATAACATGAATCAAGGCAAGGCAAATGACGATGATTTCAAACAACTAAAACTACAACTTTTACTACTATTACTACAACAACAACAACAACAACAGACCATGTTTCTGCATGACGTGAATCATGGCAAGGCAGATAATGATGATCTTGAAGACCATCTCACTGGACAGTTGGTTTGGCTTATCGTCGACCGACGGCTCAATACTGACAGATGATGTGGACAACGTGGACACTGACGGTAGCTGTTCAGAGTCCTGGCGAAACATGCACAGGTTGAAGTCATGCAGACAGCTCTGACATATCTGCTGCACCGAACCAGCGTCCGAGCTAAAGACAACAACAAATACAAATAATGGCTACAACTATGGCTATGACTACTACTAGTACTACTACTACAACTAATACAACAACTATTACTACCACACAGGTTGAAGTCATGCAGAGTGCTCTAACATATTTGCTGCACCGACCCAGCATCCGAGCTACAAACAACAACAAATACTAGCGGTGTGACAAACTTCATAAAATTTGCATTTGATGACATGCAAATACTGACCACTTTTCAGCTATTCAACGAATAGTTGGGAGTGATTATGGCGAATGCAAATATTTCATTTTATTCAACTTGATGGAATTTTATTGAACTTTAGATAGAAGATACCGACTGCAGAGAACACTAAACACTATGGATGTTTCATTTCCTTAACTGAAGTTGGTTGATCGATGCTGCAGATACTGATTTTAACTGATTAAACATTGAACAACTACTATGAATGTTTTGCTTTATTCAAATACTCGTATAGAGAAGTTTTCTTGACACTGAATAAGTATTCACATTCGTATTTGTTATTCGACAAGCAGTGAAGCTAATATTCGCATTCAACAAATACGAATATTTCTGCGCTTCCCTAACCAATACGAATACTACTACAACTATGGCTACTACTACTACGGCTACCACTACTATGAAACTACTGTTAGTTACTACACTGCAAAAGGGGGAAGTTAGTATGATTTAAGATCTGAATTATATGAACAAATGCTGTGTTGATGTGCAACATCTCTCTCTCCTATTCCAAGCCAGGGTTTCTCCAGAAAACTTTACAGGCATCGTGAATCAGTTGTAACTTGGAGGCCGACACAAGCCTAGTTGTGTGCTAGACATTGGAAGTAAAGAGTGACACAGAGATGAAGTAACATCCCCATCCCCATCGTTATGTTGATGAAAATAACTGCTACTAATAATCTGCACATTTTACTACTCTTGGTTACTAAAGTACTACAAATTAATCACATTTTGCAACACCCCACGCTATCAGTGTACATAAACACAAATTATCCGCATTTCGAAACATGCCACGTGACGTAATAGTATTATTCCCATGTGTACTTTTACAGCAACTACTACGGACGAAAGTTGTAGTTGTACCCACTACTGCGGGTATACCGCAAACTCTATCCCCATCCCCGAGATATTACTGTGGCTTTTATCCCCATTCCTGCGGGAATATCGCCATCAATGTCCCCATCACCGCGGTTACCACGGTATTACCGCCATCCCCATCCCCATGTCACTCTTAAATTGGAAGACCAGGTGTTTGGCCATTTCTTCAGTGCTATTACAGTAAGAACAGGCGTCTGATACAGTGTCTGTAGATAATTCACCAGCAACGGCGAATGACCAGTGTGCAGCAGAGTCACTAATACACAACAGCTCCGAAGACCAAGTAGAAACTCAGATATATTCTTAATGCTGGGCACTGTTAGCCTGTTAAGATCAACTGTTCCATGCACAGGTTAGAGTTAACCACAAGGTCAACTCGGGGAATTACCCGGGTTAACTCGTGGCACGTTGTTCCGTGCCAATACGTTGTAGATTTATGTAGCGCATTATCGAAAGAACCTCTAAGGCACTGGAAACACTAATACTGCGAAAACTAGAATGTCTTCAGCGACTATGCAAGCTGCAGTGTACTCTATCCATGAAACAAATACATAATAAATAAATAAATATAACAAACCTTTGTGAGTTACTGTAGAAGATGTTGAATAAATACATCAGTCTCACTACAAACCGCTTAACATCCTGACACCTGCAAATAATTATCAATAATATGTCAGACTACAAAAATATAATGCAAAACGATTGACTGTTATTAAACAATAAAGTGAACGCGAATGCAAATAGGACTGTCAAGCTTTGCTTAAGACTAAGTACTGCACTCGAGCAGCATGCAAAAAAACACCAAAAAACGTGTGACCTTCATATTCAATAGATTCTAGAGTTTGTCAACTGTCGAAGGACATGTTGGTGCAAAATTTCATCAAGAGTCAAGCTAAGTGCAGTGGTTCATAAGTTATCATGTTCACAGAAACAAAACTAAGCTGAAAACACCACCGACATCGCTTTCGAGGATAGGAATATTCAACACAGTACAAGCCCTTCATATGTCAGTAATTGATCATTAAGGTCCTGATATCGACTAAGCAATAAAATCAATCAGTGTAAGTTAGCAGCAGCAGCAGCAGTAGCAATGTACATTTGTTGTTCGAGAGAAATTCCTTTCTGTGTCTGCGGTTGATCATCGATGAGTTCCTGATATCTGCGCTGATTGCGCTCCAGCAGTCGAATCAGGTTGTCCTGAGCTCCATCAAATGTTGACGGTGACAACAGGCTAAACAACAATGACACAGTGCTAGTTGTAGTAGTAGTAGCAGTAGTAGTGGCAGTAGTAGTAGTAGTAAATGTAGTAACATGTCACACCAGGTTCGGGTGGGCTCCATTCAATTGTGCAACGTCTGCGTGAAGTCTGCGCACATCTGCAACCGTTTTTATGCTAGATGTGCCAATAGTAGTACTCCTGTTTTGACATCCTCGTTTAACCCAGCAACACGAATTTTTGTCACAAAAAACAGAGACCCTACCATACAGTGAAAACCCCGAGTCTCTCTCTCATTTGGTTCTGGATCAGTACTGGGTTGTGGCAGTGGCAGACACCAAGAAGTAGCCATGTCACAGCTGTGGACGAGCAGACAGACAGAAACGTGCAAGAAAGTGTATATTTTAATTGTTCATTCACAGGCTGCGCACCTGTGCTGCAGCTTTACGTCTGCGCCATCAACAAAAGTGCTCCCAAATAAATGTGTGTAAAAACAGTATCGATAGCAGCAGATGTTGAGTCATCGATCATGCATCAGTGCATGACTCTTACCAGAGTCGTGTGATGCTTGGCTTGGCGAACAGCATGGCAGTTCAACTTGTTTTTGTCAGAACTTTGCCAAATCTTCACCAAATTTGCCAATTTTTGGCACACAGACAGCTAAAATGATAGCATTATGTGAGATGTGCTCATTTTCCAACTCATGTAATGCACTACTGCGTAAAATGCAGATGCTCCAAATTGTCACATTACGCAGTGATTATCAGATTGCTCACCTTTTCATAACTTGAATTTATTCCAATATGAGTTAAACAGTTTAACTGCAAGTTTAGCTGAACAGTAGAACCAAAGCAGACAAACCATCTGATGTAATAGTAGGCAGCATTGAGACCATAAAATCCCCCACCAGCCAACGTTCCCAACTGATTGAATGGCATTCCTGATAAACACATTAATCAACATATAGATTATTTCAACTATAGCCAGGTTGACATCAAACTGCTTTTAATATCCTAATTCCCATCTTCTGTTTGTTAGCGGTAAATCCAATATTTTTTAACCTCTTAACTGTGAGGCCCATAGAAATTCCCTGCGCCACAGTAGGGCATTTGTAGTTGTATATTTTAGTTGTAATAGTAATCGCAGTGTCTGTTGTAGTAGCAGTTGTAAAACTACTAGATTCTGTAGTAATAGTTTTTGTTGTAGAAGTACAGTAGTTATTGCTGTAATACGGTAGTTGTCATTGTAGCAATTTTAGTAGCAGTAATTATAGTAGTTGTTGTATTAGTAGTAGTAATTGCTGTGGTAGTAGCTTTTTGCAGTAGTATTTGGCGGCGTTCTAGTAGTTGTTGTCGTTGTTGTAGTAGACCTACTATCTGGTATTACAGCTGTAGTAGCAGGTGCAGCACCAGGTAGTAGGTCTACTAAGTTGTTGCCGTAGTAGTTGTTCACAACTATAATGTAAACAATAATGTTGCCGTGCATGTGACCAAAAAGTTTTTCAAAAGTAGCCCAATACAAGCTGAGCATCAGCCAATATAACTACTACGCCAAGCATGAAATATTCCAAGTGCCAGGCATCAATGCATCCTATAGGCGTACTGCCAGATATTTCCGGTATGTAGCGCCAGCAATATACTGCAGGCGCCAGAAATATCCGGCATGTGGCAGTCAAGGGGTTAACACAGACATATCAAAAACTTAGTATAAACCAAGACTGATGTGCAAGTATTTTAACCCATTTGTAGCTACCAAGCTGCAAAGTAGGACTTTCCTGATCAGCAATTAGTAAAACCAAAACTACTGCTACTTTCAGTTCTGGGGTAACCAGCTTACCGATAGTTTTCTGCACTATTTCAAGTTAGGCCATGAATGGCAAACTTTTACAAAAAAAGACAGCCTCCTGCTCAAACTAAATCAAAGCTAAGCAGCATGAAAATGAGATAAAAACTAGAAGTCACTCATGAGAGTGCATATCTCCGCCAAGTGAAGTGATTTAAACATTACTACTACTACTACTACACCTACAACAAGAAAAGGAAAGAAAGAAGGAAAAGCCGCTTTGCTGCAGAGGGAGGGAAAAGTAACAGCTGGTGTTGTCAATGCAATGACGTCATTGCCATTATGAGTCATCATGTACAAGAAGAAATGACGGACAGAATGACCAATCTATTAATCTCCTCCAATGTTCACTACGTTCACTTGGTGGAAAGAATAAGCAGCCAGCAGACTGGTGGCTAGGAAATTGCTCACCAAGGTCGGGACAGAGCGTGAGAGCTTGATAGTAATAACGTTGGGACAACGTACGACAAGGCACTCCAGCAAAGTCATGCTGGTAGCGAGCTACACACACAGACCAATGACAATCATCTATTGTAAGTGCTGAGTAAGCGCGTAGGGTTTAGCATCCCGTCCGAAACAGTATACATCATTTCATGGATGGACTTTCCCCACAATAATGAAACAGAAAGTTTAACCATCTACTCACGTACTATGCGACAATGAAACTGCATCAAAATGCCATTCAGTGATAGCATGTGACAAAATATTACGATTGTGCCACCCCATCTGATGCCATTTCAACTTTGATACTTTATTCAATCAGTCAAGCGTGCACACAGAACACTACGAGTGGTTTTCCATGACTTTCCAGAACCTTTCTGTGCGTATTTTCCAGGACTTTCCAGGAGTACTCAATCATCGAAAAGCTATGCCTTGGAAAGTAATTAAAAACATTGTGTAACTGTTTTAAATCTCAGAAATGTTCGTCATTATCCATTTAAATACACCGTGGGCCATAAAAACGTGGCACTTAACTTTTGTCTATACCTTCGCCAATTATTGACGAATTTTCAAAATTTTTTCACTGGCATGCTCTGCAGACAATTTGCATTAATGCGATTATTATATATCTCACCACACGTTAAATGCGTTTCTACAGTACCTTGTGAAATATAAAAATCAGCAAAAACTAATAATAATAACAAAAATTTACGTAAGTGAAAAAAATGCTTCAGACCAACACTGTGATAAATGATATATGACACTAGACTGTGTTATATCCACACAGTCTAGTGTCGTACAGACCATTCACTGAAATGTTGGTATCGTTATATTGCATATTTCATTGATATTTCACAAGGTAGTGTAGAGATGCAGTTATGTTGTGGTGGAATATGTTATAATCACGTTATTGCAAATTATCTGCGGAGTGTGCCAGTGACAGAATTTTGAAAATTGATCGATAATTGGCAAAGATACGGACAAAAGTAAAGTGCCATGTTTTTTTGGCGCATCCTGTAAAATCAAATAAATTTTTATCAGTAGCTGCCACTACAGACTACATGACAATCGTAGCAATAAACAGTTCAACTGACTTTTCAGCACCAACATCATTGGAAGCAGCAAAAGTCTAAATTAAATCAAAGAAAATTAAGCCTACAATTACCGAGGTCGCCAAGATAGACAAGGCATCGATGACAGCATTCGACAGCCCACTTCTGAACATCAGCCGATGGCTCTAACCTAGAACTATGATGTGGCTTACGATCTGACAGACAGAAATACACAACTAACAGTAAGAAGCATTAATAACTACATTAATTAATAGCAAATGCTAAGTTAATTCCAATTTAATGCAAGCCCTAGACGTCAGACTCTGCAAATGCCTCTAACAGCTTATTGCCTAAATAACAAAGTGGTGCTGATGGCAATAATTCATTCAAAAAGTCAACATATAGTTCTATCATACGCAAAGACCAGAATTGATGCAAGCTGGGCATAATTAAAAAATTTTGTACATCATACTTAAAAATAATGTAAGAAAACACACAATGTACAAAATGTAAGAAAAATTCCAAGAAAACTCATTGAAATGTCATGAAAAACTTACCGTATATACGCATAAAGGTAAAGGTCAGAATATAGCTCTTAAGGAGCGAACCCCTCACAGAGCTACGGAGCGTCACTTGTCATATGGGATCACACAGTGTTACCTGCCACCCGACAGAGGTGAACGCGCCCCACCTTAACCCCAGCCAGATAGGCCGGTACTCGATTTATCTACCCTGGAGGGATGGAATGCTGAGTTGACCTAGGCGGCTGGTTACATACCGAGATGGTTTCACTGCCTGCAATTAAACCATCTCGCAGTACTAACCCATCGCAGTACTAACCCAGCCCGACATAGAATAACTTCATTGATCGGATCAAACGTGTTACCACTAGGCCAAGCCACCGCCCATAACTAGGCTGCTGACTTAGAAAATCTTTCGACAAATCCTAGGAAGATTTGGAAATTAATCGCTAAGTTAACTGCAGCAGTGGTGGCCAGAACTCACGTGTCTTGGACTCTGCTATGTAGTAGAAATCAACACATGTCACCATACTGAGGTCAAACTCCGACTGAAGCCGACACAACAGGTGATGGTAATAGCCCAGCGCGGAGGCCAGGTGTGTCCGGAATGCATTCTCCAGCGAGCTGCTTGGAACCATGTGCTGCAAACAAGAAACATTCAGCAATACGATAATCTCAATCAGAGAACTCTTTCAGCCAGCAATGATCGGAGCTTGATAACATAATCCTCACCGGCTGCCTATATTTAATCCAATCGTCAGTGGATATAGCAGCCATCAGATAACACATGGTGACGCACCGATACACAAACTTAAAAGCAGTAACCAGGCTGTCGATACGCTGTGTTCAGAAAAAAAACAGCCACTCATGTTTTTTTATATCTCTGTGGACAATGTTCAGATTCGCACAAAATTTTCAGGGAATGTTTAGAAGGAAACAAGCATTTTATGTGCATCAAAGTTAGGTATTCTTTGCTTCTGGTGACGTCATACCAACATCATATTTCTGTGTTTGTAAATTATGGGTTTTACCATAGAAGACAAACATTGGTGAAATGTTAAAACACCTCAGTTGTTCATTGTACTGACTGAACACCAAAATATGCTAATCTGTCACACAATTTTCCACTGCAAAATGTTTTTGTGGTTAATTTTTTTTGGCTGAGAGCAAGATCCTAAACTTTGCTGATGTTAAAAGGCACACGCACACTGCATCACTGCATGAATGACCATGGGCCAAATTTTTGAAACTTTCCTAAGACATTTTTTAAAGATCTTCCTATGTCAGATGATTTAGGAATGCGAAAGAAGTTTTCTTATCCGAATTTTCGACGGCTTTCTTTGCATTTCCGAACTTCTTTTCTTATCTTCCTAAACTAGTTCAACCAATCAGATGCGCTTATACCGACCATGTGACGTAATCAAAACTTTTTAGGAAAAACTTCTTTGGAAAACTTCTTATCTTAGCAAGTCCATGGGAAACGCATTTTACACACCGCTTCGTTTTTTAAGTTGACCAAACGTCAATTTCTTTTACTTACTCATTGTTGATTTTACCGCAGCGTTACGCAAATAACCTATGACGTCACATATGACATCTAAGCTAAGTGTTAACATTGTGTACTTTTTTTGCAAATTTCGTTTTATTACACAACTTTCTTCGTGTAGGACAAGGTTAGTGCTTTCCTATATATTTGCCTAAATTCTTCCTAAGAAGTTTCCAAAGAAGTTTCGAAAATCCGCATACTTTCTTTGGAAAAGAAGTCTTCCAAAGATCTTCCTAAGAAGTTTTGAAAATTTGGCCCCAGATGCCTGCCATTAGTCGAATGGCTCGATACTGCCAGTCATGTCAATTTTTTTTCTTTAAATACTTTATTCCATCAATATTCAATTGTCTCTGTATTGTCTGGAAACATTTTGCACACAAATTTGTTGCTCCATAACCCTTGCTGACTTGCAAACATTTTATCAAAGGTTTGTTTTCTAAAAGGCAAAACCTACAGTTTACAAACACCAAAATTTATGACGTCAGCATGACGTCATCAATGGTAAAAAATATCTGCCTTTTTACTGGTGGAATACCTGTTTCCTCCTAAACATTTCCTGAAAAGTTTGTAGAAATGTGAACATATTTCACGGAGATATGAAACAAAACGTGAATGAGTGTTTTTTTCTGAACACAGTGTACACAGGTATTTTAACATCTAAGAAAGCACAAAACCGGACTTGGTGCTAAAATCCTCAATGTTTACGCACAGCAGTAAGCGAGTGAGTACAATTAGCCATGATATACAAATCATTCGTAGGACCGTGAGTTTAAAAAGTAGGCAAAACAGAAAGTTACAAATTTCCGACAGGCAGCTGCAAATTTCCGACAAAGGAGATGATGGGTGCTCAAAATTTCAACTTTGCCCCTAATTCCTCAAAACAGGGTTTTCAGCCTCAAATTTTTGCATTTTTAAACTCAGAATTTCAGATGAAAATTTTCAAACAAAAACATTTTCCAGTGGTTTTCCAACAGCCAAAAATATGTGGAAGCAATTGTCCCACCCTGTTTGCTAAGTATCTGACCAGTGACCAAAGTACCTGCACCCAACATAAAATGTGCCACATTTTATAGCAATCAACTGTTAACAGAATACCCTGTTACCCACAAATCCAAAAATGTAGCTAAATCTTAAGCAATTCTAATGCCACCAACTAATAAATAGGGCCCACAGTTTTCCATGGCAAATTTTGCCAAATTCCGTGGGCCAGTTCGCAAAATTCTGCACCTTGCCGTAGCAAAATTGTTCAAATTCTGTGCCTCACCATGGCCATCCACTTATGACATTTACCCTATCAAAACTTTAGTTATAGAAGGCTGGCGTTCTGCTCAGTTATGTTAGCAACTTTCAAAAAAAATTATCAGTGTTTTTCTTAAAAGTGCAATCTAAGTCAAATTGTGATTATTTATGATTGTGTGCCGTATTGCGATGGCTATTAGTAGGACTCACAGTTTTGAACAGTTTGGTTTGATTTTTTCTGTGATATAATTTGTCTATTTAGTTACGTTGTGAAGCCAACAATCATACTGATCATCCGCCATTTCGAAATTTTTGAAAAATTTCATGAATTTATGCGGAAATATCAAAATTGTGCGAAAAGGGGCAAATTCTGCGGCTTGGCTCTAAATTTCGCAACCCGCAGAAAACTGTGGGCCCTACTATTGAACGTATCACTGACAGTAATAAAACCAGAAAGTGAAATACTTTGCGGTTGTGCTTCATCAGCTGGATAATCTCATAGAATGATTTACGCCAGAGCAATTCCTCGGCCTTGCGACCGTATTCCAGTGGACAATAAAACAGCAGTTTCTCACAGTATTCCTGAAGCCTGCAATTTCACAATACAATTCACTAGTAACTGGCTGTATAGATGCAAATTCACAGCAATGCACTAACCCCATACTACTATGACAGATCATCATCATCTGTCCCATTGCTATAGCATAGCATGAGACAGTCTGACAGCCTGTCTGTAAACACTCCTACAGCCGCAATTTTGATCCGATTTTGATGAAATTTTGCACAGTGATTTGGGGCATGAAAAGTAAGATTGAGTTTGTTTGGGATAATAATCTGATAACTCCTTCTCCTATTTTACCCAAATTTTTAAAAATTTGCATTACAACCTATGGGGAATTCAAAGCGGTATAACTCGGTCCCGTAAAAGATAATTGCGTGCTGTGTTTACCTACCCCCTATTTTTGGCGTCCGGCAATCTAATGGTGTTATTTAAATTTACCCCCTATCGACCCCTGTTGCCATAGCAACCATTCAAAAGTTGCAAAATTTTGCATTACAGCCAATGGAGATTTCAAAGCGGTATAACTCGGTCCCCTCAGAAAATAATTGCATGCTGTTTGCACTTACCCCTTATTTTCGGGCCCGGGCTATCCGATGGCATCATTAAAATTTTTTCCCTGCCAACCCATTGCCATGGCAACGAATTTTGGGACAAAACTGACTATAACTCGACCCCCGTGAAAGACATTTGCAAGCTGTTTGCACCTACCCCCTTATTTGTTGCACTATCCGATGGCGTCATTTAAATATCTCTCTTGCTGACCCCTGTTGTCATGGCAACAAATTTTGGGACAAAATCGACTATAACTTGGATCCTGCAAAAGATAATTGCACGCTGTTTTCACCTACCTTCTATTTTTGGGCTTGAGCTATGCAATGGTTTCATGCAAATTTCTCCCCTGAATGCCCCTGTTGTCGTGGCAACCAACCGTTTTTATTCAAAGACAAAATTAGCTGCAGGCTCACAACAGCATCAAATGCTGAAATGCAGCTGCTAGGCTATATAGCGTGGCAATGGGACAGATACCTCGTTCCACAGAACGTATTTCTAGTTAGAAAATAAAGTCCATAGACTTTCTAATGTTATACAAAGGCCAGCAACTGCAGTTTTGCTAAGTTCACACTCAAATGACTTATGCTGTTTTATATACTGCCGATTACCGCATAATAATACTTGTAATTCGGTAATAATAATCCTAAGCAAGCATATAGAGAATCATGTGCAATGTTCATGATCAGCCAAGTAATTCATTGGCCAAAACATTAACCATTAACTCACTTATCTCTCAAAGCGGCGCCCAAATGTTCTGCTCGAAGTTCTACCATCTTCCCAATAATATATCTACCCAATCTACCTCTAGCAATTTTCCAGTGCTTACAGCAAGATCGCCGATCTACCGCTAGAATTATCAATTTTAAAAATCTCGATTTTTATCAACCCCATCACTAGCTTACTAGACCTACCACACGTTAATGCTCTTCTAGCATTAAACACGTGATTAAAATAAAAACAATCAGATGATGAGATACAAAATTTTCAACACTGGCCTGTCACGCAGCATAATAGCATCTGGCAGAAACACATCTCGATATGCTTTCTTCTGCTTCAAAATTCCATCATGGGCCTTAATGATGTCCAACACCCCTCTGCAGAATAATACACAGAAAATAATGATTTAATAACTAAAAACACTTTTATCTCACTGACATTATAAACAATGTAAAACAAGAACATATTTATCTACACGACACAGTATCTGTTCTCTACCAATGTCAACGTCAAATAAATATTGTTGCTAGTGTCTTACCGATATATGCGTTTCGCTTTTTCTGCTTCTGGCTTAGGATCAGGAGCCTTAATTGTAACCTTCTTCATTATCGCTTTCTGATTTATAAATCGTTCTTTCTTCAAAAACAAAATCTCCAGCTATGTTTCGAACATCTGTACCATACTATAATCTTTTACTCTTGCAGAAAACTAACAGCAAAATTCTTTATATCAACAAAAATACCGTCATGTCAACAAAAATTGTAAACATTTCCCACAGTCTCGTAATATTAAAATATTTTTTACAAACTCATGTTACATTGTAGTAATGTTAAAAATTACAAGTTAACAGCTAATTATTACTAAAAGTCATCCATTGTTAACTTTTGCATGATATATTGCCAAAATTAAGAAATATTTGAGATAATGCTATTTTTGCAAAAAAAGTTTTGAGAGTTTATACCACGTTGTTAACTATTCTTTGTGGTCTGGTTTGTTTACATTACATGAGAGGAATAAATCTGGCGATCGTTTGGTACGGTTGCTAGAAGCCACAGCATAATCTACCAAATATAGTGCAGATTCTTTAGGAAATGATGCACTGTTGGAAATATTGCACCATACGTTGAGTTTGTGATGAGTTGATCTGTTAGGTTACCTTACAGTGGGCCCTAGCAGAAATGGGGGTAATCCTAAACCTCGGGTCGGGGCGGATCAAAATACAGTCCTAAACCTCGGGCGGATCATACGGTTCAGGAATTCTCGAAGCGATCGCATGGCCTCGGATCAACTCCGGGCAAACTTTATAAAACTCGGATCAAGATGTGTCCAGGGTTTAAATTTTAAATCGATGTGCTTCTAGTTACGTTTATTTGTCTATAATAAGCCGGAAATTGTTATCAGAATCTGTTTTCCAATGTTTCGTTGGTTCAATAATTTTGGCTGACTAGTTTCTGAATACTTCATTTCATGAAGACGTGGCACGGCAACCATCTTAATTTATTCTGTGAACAGTTCTGATCCAGAAACTGCAAGTTTCATTTTGCATAAAGATACTAAAATTAAACGTTGCTTTTTTTTACAAGAAAGCCCAGCTGTCGCTAGGGAAGATGCGCTACAGCCTGTATAGTTCCTGTTGAAACACAGTTCTAAAACTCGGATCACCTATGTCACATTCACGTGATCGTTTAAACCAATCAGATGGTGCCCCGACAATCTGCCCTGCCCCGAGGTTTAGGATTACCCCAGAAATGGTCACAAAAGATCCCCACCAAGAGGCTGTGGGTAATAAGTGGATGTACGGATCTTCGCATGTGCGGATGTGTGGCAACGGGTAAAAGGCGGATAAAATTTGCGGATGCTAAGCGCAGATGTGTGGGTGAAAGAAAGTTGTTGAGTTTTCTATCATTCACTTCATAATTAACTGCTCAGCGGACGGTTTATAGGCGTCAGTCATTTGAAATCTGCCGCTGTGAATTTTTTTCACAGTTCAGACTCTGCGTAGGCCAAGACAATAGCATCTACTCAGAAAACAATGGTCTACTTCGTCACTTGATGACAACAACACACAACAGCAAGATACAACGACGATGATGCCAAAGAACACACAACAAAGTGCAACGTTGACAAAATCGATGATGGAATGCGTGACAAAATGCGCAGAGACGATCTACGATGACTGTGCAGGACGACGATGGATGACGACGAAATATGATGACACGCAACAATGCACGATGACGATGTACAGCGACATCACGCAACGATGAACTGCAACAGATGACGACAGCGATGACTACTTAGTGCAGCAGGAAGTTGTTATTGCAAACCCAGATTTGCCAACTTACTTATTTTGCCAACTTATGATTTTAACTTAAACGATATGCAAAGTACGGTAATTTCAATAATGTGCCACGGTGCTTGTCACACAGCATGGCACCCAAACGTCTGGCACCCAAAGGCCTTAAGTTAGTACACGGTCATACGCCGCTTATTGGTCCAGAGGCTTGGCAGAATAGGATGGGTAAAAGGCGAATGTCCTCCGCATCGACATCCGTCTTTTACCCGTTGCCACATCTGCAGATCCGCACATCCGCCTTTCACCATCATCCCCACAAAGAAGTTAGAAATACTGAGCTAAGCTTAGGGTTAGGGTTAGAGATATGATTAGCATTGGGGTCAGGGTTAGGGTTAAAATTCATTTGAAGATGCAGTCAGGTTTAGGATAAGGTTGTCTTCTCAGACGTTTGTCTGCACCGAATTCCAGCGCTGAAAGTGTCTTTCGACATATGACTGAATCAGTGTATCAGTGTATCATTCTCAATGACAAACATCGCTGACATGTGACCGTACACAGACGAGTCTCTTATAATATGTTTTCACTGATGTAGTAAGCATAACAGAATAAAAGTATGATGACAGCATTGCATATTGGATAGGGTAAGAGGCTAACATTCGGATTTGGATGAGGAAGATTTGCAATAGCACCCAGAAAATAACTTAACTTCATTGGCCTATCTAATAAAGTGCATACCAGTGTGTTGTTGTCGGGTCCAGTGGATACACTGTTATGTTTGGTTCTGTGCAGGTGAAATGTCGCGTGTCGTGGATTCGGTGATGGCAACATTCAAGCCAGTCGTTGAAGAGCATCAGTTTGGATGTTGGAGTATTAAAGCGACAAAGTGTCATATATTAGCATCTGAAGGCAGTGAGAGAAAAAAGTATGCGTTCTCATTTTTACGCGCGAAAGCAGCTACTGCTTTAGCACATTTTAGCCATCACAGTTCTGTCTGTCTGTCCGTCCATCTGTCTGTCCGTCCATCTGTCTGTCTGTTTGTTACATGGATAGATCAGTCAAAAACGGTGCAAGCTAGGATCACCAAATCTTTATCATCGGCTGCCTGGAAGACTCTGGTTTCAGGAACCGTAAAGCTCTTCCATAAATTCGAAAGGGGTCACTACAAACGAGGGTGCTAAATAAGAGGGAGTAGGAAAAATTGCGATATTTAGCCAATAAGTTGCTCTATCTCAGTAATGGTGCGAGACATTGCCTAGGTTACTATTAATCAGTCACTAATAGGAAGTCGTACACTGGCTCTCGATTGGCACCAAATTCAATGACCTTGGATGACATTGAACGCCAAAATAGAGGTTTTTATGGATTTTTTGGCGATTTCAGGCTGCAGGACACATTTCAAGAGCAAATCATGCTGAAATCAATTGAGATAGACATAAATGCGCTACATATTAAATTTTCAGCATTGAACATAGATTTTGCCGGTCCAAGTTTTGATTTTCTAGGTTCAACAAAACCTGCGAACGAGGGCATCAAATAGTGGTACCCCCGAGAAAATCGTTATTTTACCGTTGTTGGTCAGTTTTTCATGAAAATGGTTGCAGATCACCATGGGCATTGGGCATGCTGCCTATCACAACAAGCACTAG
>Ga0209671_1001742_pt1 | contig 18833 bp, 9 predicted proteins | sample WorMetHERISLAND2_2_FD_187401 | JGI IMG/M metagenome (GOLD analysis project Ga0209671, IMG submission 187401) | Marine gutless worms symbiont microbial communities from Max Planck institute for Marine Microbiology, Germany - Olavius geniculatus... | ecosystem: Host-associated > Annelida >...
GCCATTGAATGCTGCCAATCGCATTTTCGCCCACCGACCATGGCATGGTTGCCATGGCAACGAAATTTGGGACAAAATTGGCTATAACTCGGTACCTGTAACAGTTGTAATCGGCTTGGCTGCTGTAAAAAAAATCTGAAGTGCAATATCTTTGTAACAGATCACCTGTAGGAAAACAGTATTTCAGTAATAAAACAGCAGCACATTGAAACACAGTCAGTGTGATGCGGGCAATATCACCTTTTGTAATTTTTGCTGTTTTCGATGTCCAAGTCCTTAAATGTTGCCGTTAACAAGTGTATAAACTAATGTTTTGTACATTCATTTTTAGTAATTTCAGTCCTCATATCTCTTGTCAGGCCACACTTGGATTATTGTTCATCTGTCTGGAACCAGTACTACAGCAAGGATAAAGACCTACTTGAGAGGGTCCAGCATCATTTTGCTAGATTGTTTCCGGAATTGCGAGGATTGCCATATGATGAAAGTCTTCGGCAGCTAAGTCCGTGGTCTCTAGAGAAACGACGCAACAGAGCGGATCTCATTGAAATGTTCAAAATGTTCAAGGGTTTCACAGCTGTTACACGGACGAATCTTTTTCGTAAACGTGAAAACAGCAGGACTAGAGGTCACAGTTTGAAACTTGTCAAGAACCACTACCATTGTAATGCACGTCTTCAGTTTTTCTCGCAGCGTGTTATATAACAACCGGTGGAACAGCGTGTCACAAGATGAAGTGGACGTTACTTCGGTAAATTTATTCAAGAGCCGCTTGGAGAAGAGACGTAGTCATCAGATGGACTTCTTTAAAGACTTATAGGCCTAACAGGTCTACAAGTCCTATCAGCTGTACGATTCGCAACAGTCATCTGCATGGGGTTCTGATGATACGTGTGTCTGCAACGGGAGCAGCTGCACCCGGTGAGTACCCGGTAAGTACATCTTCAAAACCTTTAAAGTTTAAGCCGTAGAATATATTATCGGTTTTCCAGTGACTTTAAAATGATTGACCTTGAGTGACCTTGAAGTGAAATTTTATGCAAAAAGGTGTTTTATCACTGATTTTACTAAATTTTCTGCTTCGATTTCGGAGACAACTACCTATGTGAAAACGAATGAAGATAATTATTTCCGTGAACCTACTGCTGGCGACGAAAATTTTTACCAGACACTGTAGTTTCTGGCGACAGGTTGTGGCTTATAATGCGAAATTCGCTAGGGTTCTCCTTTAATAAGACGTCTATTAACAGCAGGGTGGTGGAAATAATTTTTAATGTCATTAGTTGGCGTCTCTTCCGAACCTTTAAAAATTAGGCCAAATTTGTCGTTAAAACTTACGACAAAATTGTTCAGCACGGACTCCAGTTTATGTAGGCTACTTTATACTTTTAATGCGGATACATGCGGGAGTTGATAGACCCTATCACTCACCATCACATCGCCTAACTGTCAATGTGCTGTTGAATAATATCACCTATTATGATTTTTGCTGTCTTCGTAGTGTCAGTCATTGCGTGTCGCCGTTAACAAGCGCATAAACTAATGTTTTGTATATGAGTATTTGCTGTTTTATTACTAAAATAATGTTTTCTTGTATGCAAAGCCTCAAAGATTTTGGGGTTAAGACCTTGACTTCTCGGCGCGGGCACTTTGCTATTGGTGGTCAGTGATGACCATGCGTTTATCTTGCATCGTTATAGAGAGATAAAGCCTCAAAGTTGCGTTTAGTACATGTTAAGGGCCAAAAGTTTACTGCGCATGCCCGGTGTCCCGTGACCTGTAGGCTGGGGGTCAAAAATAACCACATATTTGGAATTTTCGTAGCCATATTGTCTATTCATTGTACAACTTCTTTGTGCCTACGATGACGATTAAGGGCCGTTTATAGGTGAAAATTATATACAGGAACGTTTTTGGCCGACAATTTCAGTCCGTTTTTGGTTAAATTTTCGACTTTCGAGGGATTTTTCCGAGGTTAGATATTAACTTTGAATTTTCTACCCCTAAGACACACCCTTGCGTGAGACCGCGTCGTTTGAGCCATTGCGCGTAAAAATCCGCCGACCGATCTGACTTGTAGGTCAGCCGTTAAAAAAGGTATACGGAAATAAAAACAAGTAATTTGAGCAAAGCTCACGTGACGCGCGATAGCAGCGGTCCTGCATGCCACGTGGGCAATCGTATACAGAATGTATTAAAATAATAATGCGTTTTGAAGAAATACCCAAATTTGTGGCCTCCGTATAAAAGACTCGTTGAATTTAAGATGTCGAAATTTAGATTGATAAAACTAGATGTTTTATGGTAAAAATTTCATAGGCCTACGCAGGTTGTCCAGGTTTATCTCTAGCCACTTAGGCGCAATTCACTCTTGAAATGTGCGCCACAACCGAAAATTGCAAAAAAACACTAAAATCTTCTAATGTTTCAAGATCATTCGTCGTCATTCAAAATCATCGATGTTGATGCCATTCAAAAGCTCGTCACTAGTGCTTGTTATGATAAGCAGCATGTCTGTGCCTATCTGCAACTATTTTCACGCTAAACGAGCTATAACAGCAGTAAAATAACCACTTTTAGGAAGTACCCCTTTTTCACGCCCGCGTGCGCAGGCCTCTTTGAACTTAGAGGGTAAGGACTAGGACTGCTGAAATCTACGTTTAATGCTGAAAATTTCCTTCGCAGATTGTCTTGGTTTATTTCTAGCCATTTCGTCCCAATTCACTGTTGCAATGTGCGCTGCAGCCAAAAATTGCGGAAAATTCACTATAAACCCCTTTTGGGGGGTTCAAGGTCGTTCAAGATCATCGATGTTAACAAATCTAAAAAGCCTGTCACCAGTGCTTGTTATGATATGCAGCAAGTCTGTATCTATCTACAACCGTTTTCACACTATAAGATCCAATAGCGGCAAAATAACGTCTTTTTAGGGAGGAACCCCCTTACTTAGGGGCATGAAATTTTGTCAAGATAAACTAGAGTTCTTGGGGCAGCCCATAGTAAAGATTTTGTGATCCTTAGTCGCACCGTTTTGGCACAATACAGCAGTGTGACGGACAGACAGACGGACAGACAGACGCCCAGGCCATGGCTAAGACGCGCAAATCATTCTGCTATCGCGCGTAAAAATTTCCGTTATACGGGTATTTTACCCCTTTGCCGAGAAGCCCCCAATGGATGGATTTGCAGGAAATTTTGCACAGGGGGTCGTCTCGCGGACGTAATCACCTGTTTTAGTCGATCGGTTGAGAGGTCTCGGATATGCGAGGGAGCAATTAATCCTCTTTCCCTTCTTTCAGTGTTCTTCCTACTCTTCTGTTTCCTCGTTTACTAGCTCTGTCTTGTCTTTTCCCGGTTTGTATTCCGATAGACCAACCTTTTCCGTAAATAAAGAGTTGGGAAACGAAAAAGCCTTTAAAAGCAAGCTAGATAAAAAGCCGACGTTCTAAGCTTTACTGTAAAGGCTGAAAAATCATCCTGCCTACGTTTATGACAGGAAAATGTTGCTCCACTAAGGTTTATAATAAGAAGCATGGTCTTGATGTCCATGTAGGCAAACACTTACAGTCTGCTTACGCGAAAATACATCAGAGCGAAAATTAAGCTTGGAGCCCCAGACCCAACTAGGGAGCTTAAACTATAGGCCTACAGCTCTACCCTGCTGACCCCTTAGCTGTATTTTTCGTTAAGAACAAAAAAGGGAAGTGTTACAGTATGATAGTACACAGCATAGCATTGCAGCAGACTATGCCCATCATCATCATCATCATTGTCATCGGCTGCAGCTGCAGCTGCTGGTGTTGCGGCATCGCGTTGTTCGTCGACACTAGTTCTAAGAGACCCTGAATCTCCTGAATCTACATCATCTGGTGGACAGGGTTCGGGCTCATAGACGACTGGACACTGGTCGGCTTTGGCGTTCGGGTCCGCTTTACACTTTCCGCACAACGCAGGACAGTCTACCATCTGGGGATGTGTTTCATCTCCACACCAACTGCGCGGCCAGCCAGGGTTGGCACCGCATTGCTGATTACGGTCTTCACAAGGCGTTTTGCAGTCGATGCCTGTCCATCCGTCAGCGCACTTGCAGCGGCAATTCGCTTTGTCCAGCTTTGCGCAGTGTAACATCGAACCTCACACGAGCAACCTTTTCCCTTGGCCGAACGTGCTTCGATGCACAGTCCGTCCTTGCACCATCCTGCACCACTCGCGCAGTGCGAACACGCCGGACCCTTCTTGAACGGTTTAACACCTCCAAAATTACCCGGAGGTAAGTAGTCATAGACGAGATACCCCGCTTTTGCAAACTTCTGCGGATCTAAGCCTTTCAGGCCATTGCATTGATAGTAAGCACAGCCAACCAGGCGATTCGTTGCCCACACCACCTGCGTGTAGTGACCACAAGGTTCCTTCTTACACGCCAGTGTGTCGTAGTCGTAGTTAATTTTCTCTTTTTGGCTCCATTGAATCTCGATAGCGTCTGTAAAGTCAACCAAGTTCCTATTCGACATCACATACAGATTCTGCCCGTAGTCTATTTCCGTGGGGTCGCGTGGCGTCAGTCTTGAACCGCCGTGCTTCCAATTGCACTCTGCCGCCCCCTCCTTCGACTTTGCAGCCAAAGTTTCGTTCCAAGTCATGAGTTCCATGTCGGACGAGTCTTCCTTACGGCGCACCTTGTTGTGAAGATCGACGATCTCCGCTTTGTCTCTGTTACTGATCGTCCCTGGTTTATGTCGACGTACTCTGGATGCAGACTGGGCGTGAGCGACGGTGAGCGTCAGACTGAGACAGATGACAGTCAACAGCTGGTTGTAGACTGCACGATGCATTGTCACTCACTCACTCACTCACTCACTGCTGCAGTCCTGCATGGCCAGTTCTCTCTTAACCTCTTACCCTGGTGTTCCGCTGCCATCACGCATGCATGCGGCTGCTGCGTCCTGAACATAAACCAAACAATTGAAGCAACTTTCTCCACCAACACGTTTCATGCATATTCCTGCCAAACTTAATCACGGTTCGGAAGTCGAAACGACTAGACCTATTTGACACTATTTGTTTTTCGCATTAGTAGGCCTAATTTAAAACTCTTAATAAATTAATAATCAATTAAGCCATGCGCCATAGACCACCAAAGAATGGCAAATCGACTGCAGGTCTTTATTAGCAAGTGTTTGCAAAAAATCATAAATATGGGCTCAGCCTAAACTTGGCAGACAGAACCAAATCACAAACAAAGAGCAGTCGAAGAGAAACTGACGGAGAACCGCTAGCGACAGACCAGTGATAAAAAGAAAACAAAACTGCTTGGACAGAGGGTGACAGCATTGCCAAACAAGCACAACAGCAGACACTATGGGCACAGAAGAGAAAAAGACCAACGAACACCTCGTGTGGACAACAGGTTTGAAGTACAACAGGAGGAAGATGGAGGCGGCGGCACAGGACAGAGATGGATGCAGAGAAGTAGTCTGAATCAAGTCCCACTGGCATCAAATAAGTCAAGTATACACCATAGACCTAATGATCAGAAAAGTACAGTTCTTATCCTAACTATAGCAAAGGTTACCGTCTGTTAATTTGGCTACAGCAGATTGTCAGCAGTGGCGTCGAACTGTCGGAATTTTTCGGAAATTAGTCGGAAATTTTTTTCCGAAAATAATCGTCCAAAAATGCTAACTTTGAAACTGAAAAAACGCTCGATTTGGGAAGGTTTAAGGGCAAAGTTAAAATTTTAAGTACTCGTAATACAATCTGTCTGAAATTTGCAACTTACTGTCGGAATTTTGTCAGAAATTTCCAGTGCCTCGATGCTTTGACGATAGCTAAGACGCGCGTAAAATTAAGCTATACTGTTTGAAGTGGGGACGAAAACCGAGGAAAAAGAAAGATAAAAACACTCAGGAAGAAATGCGACCAACGTTAATTAATAGACTTGTTCGTGGCAAAAGCAAATAACTATAGATATGGGCCAGCCAAACTCAGAAAAAGCCTCTAGAAAAAATTTTTGGTGGCGTCGCGTGTTAATAGCATGCATCCATTTGCTATTGCTATCACAGCAGGCTGGTCTGCTGTATAGGCTAATATAGGCCCTACGTTTTCGTTGCTAAGACACTAAAGTCAAATCAAATATCCAGAATTAATTTGAATTTAACAAAACTGCTTGACGATTATGCTTACCGATGCTTGTCTTTCGTGATTTCAGTGTAGTCATTCTGTCATGATGTTAAGACCTACTTTTTTGTAAAAATTTCGTTAAATGTAAAATGCGATGTCACGTTTTTTTATCGTTGCCATGTGATAATGTTACGTCATATGGATTTTATACGCAGAATGGTCTAATTGCAGCAATCAAAATGTATAATGTAAAGTGTAAACCACCAAGCTAAAATCTTCACAAATTGACCTTTAATTTTTACGCTCGACAGCACGTAGCGCTAAGCGCGTCTTAGCTATCGTAGAGGCGTCCGTCCGTCACATCCTGCTGCCCTATCAAAACGGTGCAAGTTAGTATCACGAAATCTTCACTGTGGTCTAGACACAAAGACTCTATATAGTTTTCTGTGACAATGTATCTTTCAAAATGCGCGATTTCTGCTACCAGGTCTATCCAATAGTTGAGCGCGTAAACGGTTGCAGATAGACAGACTTACTGCTTATAGCATCAAGCACTGCTGACGAGCTTTCTATGGGTACCAAACCAAATCAATGTCCTCGAACAACCTTGAAATCAAAAAACGGGTTTTTAATGATTATTTCGCGATTTCAGGCTGCGACGCCTATATACGTTAACACTGAACTGCACCGAAATTACTGGAGATAGACCAAGTCAACCTGCCCACAAAATTTGCAGCATAAAACGTTAATTTTAACAGTTTCTGTTTCGACCCCCCCCCTTACGTTCAAGGAATTTTCGCTACGAGGGCGTCAAACTTGGGGACTCCCTTAAAACCATATTAATTTTCATTGCTTGAAGTGTCAACACAGGCAAGACGCTTTCTCCATTTATTGACAGCAGTATCGCCATTGTTCTGCTCCAGATCAATCCAGGCTGTAGGCCTACCAGTCGCTTCTTGACTTCACAAACATTCCTAAACTTCATCTAGTAGACACACTGCTGCACGACAGCCAAACCTTGTAATAGACCGGCTGTTGGGGCCCACAGATGAAAATAGATGGAATTTATCGACGTTTTTCATTCATTTTAACACTTATTATGCTTGGTCTGATTTCCCAGGTAGTGCAAGAGCAGACGTAGGGTGAGATAGAAACTAAAACACTTATTTGATAGCCAGTTGTGTCAGAAATATTTCTGCCCAAAATTATTAAAATCTGCTAATCTTTCTTCAAGTTACCATCGATAATGTCGGGGATGTTTTTCAGGTTTTCTGTTTATTTTAACGCATATTTCGTTTGATCTGCTTTCCCTAGGTAGTCCAGAAGCATACATTAGGTAAGGTGGGAAACTGAATGGTCATTTGATGGCAGGTTGTGTCAGGAATATTCATACCAAAAGTTATTAGAATCTGGTCATTGGTTTTCAAGTTACAGTCAAAAATGTCGGGGATTTTTTTGTGAGACACAGTGTATTAAGGTTTGTGTGAATTTGCTACATATACACTGTGTTCAAAAAACGCCCAACTTTGTGATTGTCTATATCTTCGCCTAATATTGACCAATTTTCAAAATTTTTTCATTGGTGTAGGCAATCAGCAATAAAGTAATTATTAAATATACCGCCACATGTTAAATGCGTCGCTACACTACTTTGTGAAATATAAATGCAAGAAAAACTAACAATAATACTTATGGGCGTTGGAAGTGTTTGAAAGTTGGGGGAGCAAGCAGTGGCGGTGGCCATGGCGAGCGCGTGGAGCGCGAGCCTATAACGGGGGTCTGGGGGCTCCGCCCCCAGCGGGGTCCAGGGGCAGAGCCCCTGGTGGGGGGTCAGGGAGGCGAAGCCCCCCTGAAGCTGAAAGCTTTTTGGTTCTTGGGACGCCATGGAGCGGTAAAACTTTAAGATGTCTAAGACGATTCGACTCAGTTTAACATCGCAGTGCAGAAGGCTCAAACTTTTGGGGGAGCAAGAGCTATGGCCTGCTCTCCCGTGCCAAAAGTTGAGGGAGCAGCTGCTCCCTCTGCTCCCCCTGTTCCAACGCCCATGATAATACTAGATAGCAAGCGTGTTGGTGAACAAAATACACTTCCAGCCAAAAATGCTACGATGTACGAGACGTAGGCCCTATTATACAAAAATAATTTCTTTCGTCTTTTGAAAATATTTGGGCGCCTGGTCCCCGTAAGCCTCATCAGCACGACGCCACTGCTTTTTATGTCAGAACCGTAATCCCCTATACAGGGACGACTGAGACAACAGAGGGCAGGAAGGGGAGTAAGTCTATAGACCTAGCCTCGTCTTTGAGGGCAGTGGCGTCGTGGCCAGGGAGGAAAAGGCAGAAAGGAGGGTACGTAAAAAGAGGAAGCAATTTCAATTGCCCCCTCTATCTTACGGCTGTCGGAAAATTGTCGGACAGTCTTTTTGTCTGAACAATGCTACGCATAGCATTGGACAGAGTATAAAATCACCCGTGTCCGTGTGTGCGTGCGTGCGTGCGTCTGTGGGTGCGTCCTACTTTTCTTAAGCTACAGGTACTTAACTAAGATCGTATTCCAATGCAAATGTGTGTTTATTTTTACTTTTATTAATTTTTTCAACATAGGCGTCTGTGCATATGGATATGGATATGGGTGGGAAATTTCATATCCACGGCAAGCCTGGACTGAGGTGAGGGTTGATGCATGGTTTGGCAATCTTTTACGTGGACCGTTCGATCGTCCAGGGGTAAATTTAAATGACACCATTAAATTGTCCGACCCCGAAAATAGGCGGTAGGTGACAACATGCGCGCACTTAGCCTATCTTTTACGGGGACCAAGTTATACTGCTTTGAATTAAGTCCCCATAGGCCGTAATGGAAATTTTTAAAAACTGTAATCAAAAACATAATGAATGCGTCCGGCGTCAGGACGCTTCGTTTGAGCCATTAACGGCGTCCGTCGATCGGTCCAACGGGTTGATTATAGCGGTGCGCAAGGGAAAACAAGAAAAGCTCAGCTAATTACGCATAGGGGAACGCGCAACAGCGGACATCGGTGCATGTTTGAAAGCCCAGGAAAACAAAATTTACAGTCGCCAGAGGGCGCCAGACTACAGGCGGCTAATTATCTATAGTGTTTTACTCGTACGCGCCAGAGTTTCGCTCAGCCAACGCCGTATCTGGGGCCTTATCGGCTAGAAATCGCAAATTTTCCTTAACCCTCCGTCATTTAGCGCCCTCGCTCGGGGTGACTCCTTTCGAATTTATGGAAAAGCCTTAGTGATCCTGAAACTCGAGTCTTCCACGCTGCGAGGACCACGCAGCCGATAGTGCAAATTTGGTGATCGTAGCTCGCACCGTTTTTGACTGATCCACCCGTGTGACGGACAGACGGACGGAGTGACGCGCTACAGCACTAGCTGCTGTTGCTAGAAAAAGAAATAAAAATAAGCTTAGACGCCTTAACAGCGAACTTCACGCCCCCTTTAAACCGATTGTAGGCCTAACCATATTTTGCGTGAGGGATCGGGTGGACGATGTGATCACTGATGCCGTTTTTTTGGAAATCGGTTCAGGAGTTTCGGAGTTACAGGACCCCCTACGCCATTTCATATACTTAACGCTCATCGCCCTTACACCAGTGTCAGCACTCCTGGTGTAGGGGCCTACATAGGCCTGTTTTCGTTATAGAAAAAAACGAAATTTAGCACCAATAGTCCACGAGAATACGCCATTTTGACCCTAAAATCTTTCAAAAATTTCTGAGGCCCCCAAACCTCTCCCTCTATGGAGAGGGGGTGTGGGAAGGGAAACACCCCTCCCCCACAACTATATATATACCCCCTTGGCGTCTTCGGCGCCTCGACTCGGCTCGCACCTTCAGCGCTCGACCTTGCCCCCAACGTCAACTCCTGGATCGGCCTATATGTCAAGATAATGCACCAAAGACCAAACTGACGTCGCGTTCTCTAAGCGGTGGATGAGCTTCTTGTTCTTCTTGTCCGAGATGGTCACACGTACCGGTATAGTCCGGTAGGCCTACACCTTGACTTCGTAGTGCTTACAACTTTGAACTTTATCGCTTAAACTTTGAACCATGGTAGTGGCGTGAGAAAAAGCAGAGTCTGCTCTGAAGTTATTTCTGTGCATTATCAATGGGCGGTTTTATAGTTTCGAGTTCCGAGACCTTCAGACGATGAGTAAAACGCCAATCCCACGCTATGCCATTACCTAGGCCTACTACAACCAGGCGAGCGAGCCGAGCACTCACCCAGTCAGGGAGCATGCATTATTCAGACTGTAGTAGTCAGCAGTCAGGCTGGCGTCTCGATATCGACCAATGAATGATCCCCGCGCAGCGTAGTGCGCAGTAGACGCCTGCTAGAGCCAGCCGACAGTTGCGCCTAATGGCGGATATCGTTTGTTGTTGTTCTTTGTTCGTCCGCACTTTTGCGAACGAAACTTTGTCGCAACAGACGGATTAACTCTCGCGAGGTTTGTATCGTTTCTGCTGAAGCTTTGGACGCATTTTTATCCGCTGACGATTGCAGTTGGTTGCGTTGTGGAGACGTGGGGAGAGGTTTGAGCGTCGGGTCTCCCGCCCCGTTGTGGGTCGGTTGTCACGCGCTAGCTGTCTGGTTGGCAGCTCGTTATGGCAGGCCCGGCTGCCGGGAATTTTTTGCGCGCCGCTTTTTGCCTCGTGCTCGTCGCTCAGCTTATTGATTCTGTGCGTTCACTTCGCGTTAATAGAGCTGCTGAAAATGATGTCGACGTGCCGGTAGTTGGAAAACAAAGGTTTCAGTTAAACGGAGTGTGCTGGAGTGGACTGAGTTTTCGCGCGAAGGCAAGCCGGTGCGCGTGCTTCTCGCTGGCCATAGCTGGAGGTTAACGGTGTGGGGGCGGATGTTACCTAGGGCGGATGGAAAGCTGGCTTCCGGCGTTGCAAATTAATCGTGTTATTAGTAACGGCACACGCTGGTGGGGCACACTGGGCCAGTGCAAGGCCGTATAGAAGGTGGCTATTGAAGAATTAGGGAACTTTCGTTCCCACAGCCAACATGACGTGGTTACGCTCCCCAACACTAATTATGATTATTTAATTGATAAACTATATGTTTTTGCCAAAGTTTATTTGTCTGTCTGTGTGTTAGCAAGATAACTCAAAAAGTTATGGAAGAATCTTTCAGAAATTTTCAGGGAATGTCGGGAATGGCAGAAACTACAAGTGATTCAATTTTGGGGGTAGAAAAGAATCATGGATTCTGGATCACTTTGAAATTTTTGTTAACAGTGCTTTAAATGGGGCATAAATTTTTGTTCCTCAATATTGTGTCTAATCAATATGCTTGGCAGAAGTCTGCGCTCTCCGAGTGCTTTTCTAGTTGTTTATAAATTTTTCCTTAAATTATATTTTTCATCAAGTTTTTACCATTATTTTAAATTCTAGTCTCTTCCTTAAACCCATCTTTCGGAAAACCTTTTATAGGCTAGCTGTAGCTCGTTCTCTAGCGACAGCTGGGCTTTCTTGTTTTAAACGTTGAGCATTTACACCACATGCTGGCGTCCTTTGATTGCATCTGCTTCTATTAAGTGTGTACTGTGTAGTCTTATAATGTTAACTCTGAGTGAGGAGCGAAAGTTCTGCCTCATTTTCGCTCAGGGGAGCGAAAGTTTCAGGGAATGAAAGTTCCTGGGAATGAGACTTCCAGGGAACGAAAGTACCAGGGAGCGAAAGTTGGCTCCTGGGATCGAAAGTAGGTGGGAACGAAAGTCTAGGGGGCTAACAGTCGGTCAGCTAGGCTAGGGGGCATACTAGGTGACCGACTGACGAGTGACGACCCCCTGGACATCCCATAGATTTAAAGGTCTGTGGACGCCAAAATTAACATATACATTTATACATTTTCCTGAAAGTGCAGAATTTTCTGATAACTTTGACAGTAATATCGGCATGCAGCGTTTTGTCAACACGGAAAAATTTACCTTTGAAGTCGACGATCTACGTGAACGACGTAGAAAATGCGCTGCCATGACGGTCTGCGATGACGTCATGAGTTTAGCCTATAGACGTCATGAATATTAATGGCCTAGCCTAGAATGATGAAGTCGTCGGCTAGGCCATTAGTATTCATGATCTACAGGGTGGCCCAAAAAAAACGGGGCCACTCTGTTATATAGCTTTTAACTTCAGAAATACTGCTTAGATCTACACGATTTTTTGCAGAAATCAAGGTCGTTGCATTCTCAACACGAAAACATAAGTTATTGAAATTAATTATGTGCAACAGTGGCGCTACCTGGCGAATACCGTTTCCGTTTCTTAGCCCTCAGCCAGACACCAGTTTACACTGCAAGATTACTGGGCTAATGCATCACGCGACATGCTTGTTTACGCCCCAACTCTTGCTAGTACTCATGTCTGCCACAGAGGGATGGCCAGGTTGAGTTGGCCTTGTTGGTTGGTTGCATACTGAGATGGTTTACCCATCTGCAGATGATCACCCATCCAAGTCCTAACCGAGCCCGGTGTTTGTTAACTTCGTTGATGCAACCAGTGGCGTTACCAACTAAACCAAACTGCCAAATTGAACGTAGTAAGCTGGCGGAGGTTAAGTAATCACTTATGTCATGTATGTCCGTTTGTCTGTGCACATCACAGCGCCGCTTCGGCGTGACGTCAGAATAGTAATGACGTCATTACAATCACCAATAGACTATTGTCTGTGACGTCACCAGCAGCAAACGAGAGTCATTAGCCCATTAGCATTAGAGAAGAAAAAATTTTTGTAGTCAAGTATTTCAAGTTAGAACTTGACAAAATGCGTTTCAGTTTTTGGCGGAGATATACACTTTCACGGCCGCTTTCTAGTTTTTGTATTGCAATCACCAGTTTCTATCTAGAGTATGCTGCCTACCTTGATAACAGTCATAACCTGGATTCAGTCCAGAAAAGTAAGCTGGTTAAACTGTGAAAAGCAGTGATAATAGGATTGATGGTAGATTTGATGGTGACAGTCAACTTTGATGACCTTCAGTGATGTCAGTGTATTTTGAACATTTCTTTTTTACTTTTTTGCAGACCTCATCCTTCATCAAAGGATTCTCAAGTTTTCTAGCTGCTTGCCAGCTTGTTGGTCAGTCTATGATGGGTGTCCTTATAGTTGGAATGATGGCAAACCATCAGTTGATGGGACAGTATGTAGCACACACATATAGACTGCATACGGCTGCTAAGTTATTTGCTGACCTTGATTGTTACATGTTCTGCAGAACTTTGAACTGCTGAATTTTAAAAATTTATTAATGTTAGGTTTGACTGCAGCCTTTTACCTCTCACTCTACGCTGATGCAGTCAGTACTCCAGACATTAATATTTTAATGCTTTTTGCCCAAAAGAAATATTTCTACAGTAGAACTGGTAATGATTATGAAGTTTTCAATAGTTAAGTTCAAAAATTAATGATTATTTAATTGTTAACTTTGATTAAAACTGAAAGTGATTATTGTGCAAGAAAATGCATGTTTTCATCAACTTAAGTAGTGAGTTATTCAGCTAACAGCTGTCACATATGCACTGAGACACACTCTCTGTGTGGTAGACCTAAGTGTTTGTTTGATCCAGTCACGTACTCTGGCTCTGGAGGAAGTGGTTATGAGGAAGTGATTATCCATTACGGAATACATGGCATCTACTATATTGTAATGCGTTTTTAGTGATGTGACTTTGATCTGAAATTTAATGATTATAATGCTCTCAGTCATTAATTTCCCCACAGCTCTGCTCAACAGTTATACAGAGTGGTATTGGTACGGATGTAATAAATCCATTTCTGTTGATTGACAGATGTCATAAATGAATGTCATACAGTTTTCGCTGTTGACTTTTTAGGTGTAAGTGCGTATTAGCCTGTGTGCTTTCTCTCTGATGGCTAGCGTGTACCGGTGTAGAGCAGTAAACAGTATTATGCACTGATGCCAGATGTTGAGTTTTTGCTGACAGTGCAAAGATGCCTCTGTGGCTTCTGGGCATAGGTGAGCCTGGAACGATGTTGCGTGGTTATTGGCGTGGTTATAGGTTTAGGAAGCGGCCTGTTGCATCAGCAGCTGGCTGTTAAATCATGTTGACCCAGAAACCGAAGCGTTGAGCATTTCGGCGTGCTGAAGCAGATTTTGCATGATAAAAAATCAATATTAAATCACCATGCGCTTTCTATTGATAGCATCATTGATTGCGCTTTGCTTGAACGTGTACCAACAGCCGGCTGCACGTAGGCCTACGTGGACTGCTATTATGAAATAGCTGTGATCGATACGACGTATTTATAGAGCAGTAATGCTGCGCAAAGCGGCAGCCATGTTAATGACTGATCTGGTGATGATATATTACTGGAATCACGCTGCATAGAATGATAGAATTAATCTCCTAGGTAGATATGCACCATGCGTTGAGCAGTTCTGTATACACGGTAGTAGATATTGGCGCTCGGTCGGTTCGGTCGGTTCGGTCCGTTGGTAGGCGGACCTGCTATTGATCCACCCTGTTGTACGGCTGCTCCCCTCTCTCCTCTGTCTGTCTGCCTGTGTGCGGTCTTGTGATGCTGATGATGCCCTGGTAACAGTTGAGTCACATGTCTGACATTTAGTAATGCTACTGAGTCAGCCAAATGGTTTGGTTTAGTGGCATGGAACAAATGGGGCAGCTGTAAGCTCACCCGTCGACTTAGTGTTCCCAAGTAAGGGGTAAGTCTGTAAGGGGTAACTATAAATTGCACAGTCAGTTTATTTGTCGGCCGAGTGCAGTGCTGTGTAAGAACTAAAGACTCATCAACGCCCTAGCCAGCGTACGATCGCCAGCTGTGACTTGAAATAACCAGAGTCATTCAAGGAGGGTGATGATAAAGATTTTGTGGTCGTAGCTTGCAGTCGTTTTCCTATCTAAGGTCCGAAGTGTCTTAAGACACTTCGGACCTAAGTGTCTCAGACATTTATAGCCACCTGTAGGTTTACCTGAGAAGATTTCAAAGGGAACAGTTCCCGGAATTGCGACTGAGGTTGGTTTGAGCTTCATTTGTTTCACACGCCGGCTTCTCGCGACTGATAAAAATTCTCTTTCAGTGTGCTGCAATGAGGTGACGTTATAGGCTAGCCAGTCTACACGCATCGGCGTTCAACTATCAGTAATTAGCGACCAGACCCAAGCGACCTTTCACACCTGCGTCACCGATTTCATGTTTGACTCAACATCTCAACATATACAGCCGTTATTCTCCAAAACGTGTTGATAGTAACAGAAAAATATATACTGAAAATATGTCTGAAGTGTCTCGTACTTTTAGGTCGGAAGTGTCTGGACACTTCGGACCTAGGTCCGAGGTCGGAAGTGTCTTAAAACATTTCGGACCAGGTCCGAAGTGTCCTAGGTCCGAACTGTCCAGTTACCGTTTTGATAGGGCAGCAGGGTGTGACAGACGGCCAGACGCTTTTGCCACAGCTATGACAAGGCATATGCATAGCAAGTTATGCTTATACCCCTATTACAACTGCAATAAAACTTGCAACGCTGCAACAAAATGGGCAGAGTATCACCTGCACGAGGGGTATTAGTGTCGACGCGCTGTAAAAAAAATCTCGTTTGCAGCTGATGCCGGATGACGTTGGTCATTGTTACTGTACCTTTGCTGAATGATGCAGCGCAGCAGCAGGCAGGCAGGGTTGGTTGAGTCATGAGTAGGCTGTAAGTGTAATTCCGGCTGCAGTGCTTGGCTACTGTGTGGCACCCCCCCTCCCGTGAGCAGATGACACTAGCAATCTGAGCACTGTATACTCGTAGCACGTGCTGTGCTACTGCCACTGGCGTCGGATCGTACGTCGTCTACAGCTGTCAGCTGCGTATGTATTGTATGCTTGACGTGTCGTTATGTCAGCGCAAACGAGCGTTTTACAAAGCGCACGCGCAAACTTGGCCATTTTCATCCATGCACCTGAGCATAGTCTCTTTGGCCATATGTTGTAGAACAGTACATATTACCTAGGATTATTAAAAGATTTTCCTGCAAAAGTTCTTAAGTGGAAGATGGGAGGACGACTTTTTTGATTTAACGCACTCATAGCTATCTGCGATACCTGGCCAGTTGTGGTACTGTTTGAATTGACATTTTTGCTCGTGCTCGATTGGCATCGTTATCAGTGAACTTGAACGGTTGAGCAAACATTTCGAGGTGTAAACTGTTCACTACGCGTCATTTCTCTGCGTTTGCCGAGCTGCTGGAGGTCTAACGTTGTTTTCACTAGTGCACTATAGTTACCAGACCTTTTCTCAACTAATTGGAATTTGCATTTGGTTGACGGAACTTTTGACTGACGCAGTGGTGCGTGGCGTTTTGTTCAGACTAGATCCTAAGATACCGGTCGCATTCACTGGAACATCTGTTGCATTCACATTGCTTCGCACTGGCACAGGTCGTTCAGCGTTTACGTTTTGCTGTGCTGATGCCGTCATTAGCATATATACAGTGTGTAGGGTGGTTGTTGCGGCTGCTGGCTTGACAGTTTGACAAATGCTGCAAGCCGCCGGGGATGTTTCTGTAAGTTTGCTGTTAAAGAAGCTTTGCATACTGGTCACGTGCGACTGAACCAAGTCCTGGTTGGTTGGTTGCAGGCAGACAGCATCAGTCTTGCTGATGCTAAAGTCTGCCAGGTATAGAGTCCTCACACCTCTGGGACTGTCCTTGACTTCGGACTTCGAGGACCAGAGGACAGCTTGAAGACAAAAAATTGTGGCCTTTGCCTTTAGTCACTTGTAAATTGTAGCGAATGTGTTCTGTAACTCGTCCGAAGCACTGAAACAATGTTTGCCTGAGATTATGTGGTTCATTACTGTTTAATTAAGATAAAGCTGGCATTTGATGCACTGTATAAAATTGCCATACTCACTTCACTCATTTACTTAGTGATCTTGGTTTTGAAAATGCTGGTTTCGAACCCATCCCTGAAGTTTGCTCTTATCAACTGTTCTGTGCACATGTGGCATTCAAAATGTTCACAGCCTTTTGTACCAATTTTGCAAACAAAAAATACTATCCATAATCCGCAATACACGCGCTGAATTACTTAGCCTGCACTACAGTATAGCAGCACTCAGGACTTTTCACAGTTATCACGGCGTTTTTATTCACTGCTGAGTAACTGCAACAGTAGTGATAATTTACTAATTTTTATAGATTATATTAACTGGATTTTAATTTTTTTTTTGTATCGTGGCAGAAGAAATCAGGATAACGACGTCGATGAGAGGAATGGACTAGTGCATGGACATAATGGTGTGCCTGATCTGAATCTGATCTGGTCTGTGCGTTAATAGTTGCACGGTCCGTGAATAGTTGCACTGGGTAATGCATAATCAGCAGCAGAGTTTTAACTGGCCGCACTGGTGATAATTTCATACAGATGTGCACGCCGAGAGTACGTTGCGTTAACACAGTCGTTGGTGTGGCTCAGTTTGCATGCCAAGGTCAAGTAATACACTCACTATTGAGTGCTCATTATGAGGTAAAGGCCTGTAGAAGCCAGACTAGGCGTGATGTATTACAACCTTGTGCGTATAGGCCTGGGCTGGTCTGCTGCCGGTTGCCCTGTTTGCCGACCTTGACATCCGGTTCAAATGCTGTCTGCTATCACGGTTCCCCTCCTCTCTCTCTCTCCGTGAAAGGGTTTGTCTTAACGCCGGTGTATTGCACAGCCATTGCAGTTTTTGGCACTGGCAGTGTGGCTGTTTACACATGGCGGATTATCTGCTGCTCTGTCTGCCACTGTGCGTCACCAGTCTGTCTGTCTTTCTGGCTTTATTGCGAGTCCCACTCCCATTGGCACTCCCCGCTTTTCTGGTGGTCAGCTTCAATCGATTTCTTGTTGCTGACATTCTGTATTGCATTTTTGTTAGTTTTCGGCTGCTGTACTAATTTATTTTTACGGTCCGCGGTATTGACGACAGTATGGTTTCAGCATCATTATTTCTGAGTTTTTTTGCATTCTGTTTCTTTGTAACCACGATAACTCATGAACCACTGATCTTAGCTTGATTAATTTTTTTGGCATGAACATTTATTTTAACAACCGCAAGAACCCTGTTGAATTCAAGGTCAAAGGTTAAGGACTCAAGGTTACAGGACCGGATTCTTGGATACGTTACCAGTGCTGCGAAATAGGACCATACTGCAGTTACTGCTTATAGCAGTTGCTAGGCTGATAGCTATTGGCTGACTCTTGACGTCATTTCTATAAATATCGCATCATGCCAATGCAGCTGCCGCTGACAGATTTAGCCTTGCGCAAGGCTTAACAGCCTATGTTGTTTTAGTTGGTTGATTGTGAGTTTAAACTTTGGCTGAGATCTGTTGGATGATGTAACATATATACGAGGGTCATCCCATAAGTTTCCGGCCTCGATATATTAGACAACAATATTTTTCACAATCTATACATCAGTGAAACGTACATCCTTTACGAACTCTAATGAGTCGGTTGCGGATATGACGTCGTTGTAATTTATGACGTCACAGAGCATTAAACAGAAGCGATTTCCGGCGTCAATAAAAAAGGCTTGAGCCATTCATCAGCATGGATAGCGGACACCATCATTATCAGACTTCAGATTTCAAAACAGATGATAGTCACTGGGGTAAGGTCGATGCTCTATGCGGAGTGGTCTTGGTGTAGGAAGTCATAGTCATGAAC
>Ga0209671_1001743_pt1 | contig 18832 bp, 12 predicted proteins | sample WorMetHERISLAND2_2_FD_187401 | JGI IMG/M metagenome (GOLD analysis project Ga0209671, IMG submission 187401) | Marine gutless worms symbiont microbial communities from Max Planck institute for Marine Microbiology, Germany - Olavius geniculatus... | ecosystem: Host-associated > Annelida >...
CAGAAGTGGGGTTTTTCGGTTTTTTGCCCTTCTCGCGATATCTCCGTCGTTTGAAGGCTAATGGTCGCCATACTTAGGGATTTGTAGTCTTCGTACTACCCTACAAAATTTTTCCCTCCATTCCATATTTGCAGTTTCAGTTTTGCTGCAAGGCGGTGCTAAACGAATTTCATTGAACCTTGATATCTCGCTCATTTTTGCACCGATCGGCACAATTTTTTTTCACCACACAGTAGATCTCGCCGAGAGCGATGCGACGACCCGTCACGAAGCTTTAACTTGACTCTAATCATGTCAAGTTTCATCTCATGGAAGGTGGAAGGCTGAGTTGATTTAGCTGGCTGGCTTCATACCAACATGTTGTACTTGCTCACAGACAGTCAGCCATCCGGGCCCGGCTTAGGGTAACTTTGTTGATCAGATGAAACGTGTTACCGCCACGCCACCAGCCCAATTATTTTTACACTAACTTCTGGTGCTATATGTTGGATTTGTTATTATGATACATGATGTTCTGTGTGCGCAGTAACAATGTCATCTGACAGACATTCGTTATCGTCTCCACGACATCGTAGTTTGCTGTCATCATCAGCTGCTGGCAACGATGCCATGGCTGCAGCAACATCAGCAGCAGCATCACAGGTCGTCATGAGTCATTCTCAGTCGTCGCACACGCTCAGTAGCAGCAACGTGATTGACCGGACTGCGTCGTCCGATGAGGACACGTCACTGTTGTTTGAAGACAAGACACTGTGGAGCTCGTCGTTCACGGTGCTCTATGAGTTCTATCAGACGGGAACATTCTGCGATGTTGAGATACATGTCGGCACGCAGCATATCAACTGCCACCGGCTTGTGCTTGCCTGCTTCAGCAAGTACTTTAGGTACCACACCTCTTGCAGTTGTAGTAGCGGTAATAACTTATTATCTGTCCCATTGCTGTAGCATAGCATGGGACAGATTATAAAATCACTTATGTCATTCTGTCATTCTGTCTGTCCGTCTGTAGACACTTTTACAGCTGCAATTTTGATTCGGTCTTGATGAAATTTTGCAAAGTAAGATAGAGTATGTTTGAGATAAAAATCTGATAACTCCTTCCCTTATTTTATCCCAATTTTTAAAAATTTTGCATTACGGCCTATGGGGACTTTAAAGTGGTATAACTCGGTCTCTGTAAAAGATAATTTCGTGCCGTGTTTACCTACCCCCCTTTTTGGGGTCAGGCAATCTGATGGTGTCATTTAAATTTACCCCTTAATGACCCCTGTTGCCATAGCAACCATTCAAAGGTTGCAAAATTTTGCATCACAGCCAATGGGGACTTCAAAGCGGTATAACTTGGTCCTCGTAAAAGATAATTGCGCGCTGTTTGCACCTACCCCTTATTTTTGGGCCCGGGCTATCTGATGGTGTCGTTTAAATTTTTCCCCTGCCGACCCCTGTTGCCATGGCAACGAATTTTGGGACAAATCTGACTACAACTCGGCCTTCTTGAAAGATAATTGCGTCCTGTTTGCACCTTCCCCCCCTCTTATACGCAGCTGCTAGGCTATATAGCGCGGCGATGGGACAGATACCTCGTTTCACAGAATGTATTTCTAGTGTAAAATCATCAAATTACAATCTTTTCAGTGAATTTGTTGAAGTTTTGGCAACTGCTGCTGCGTTCTTCAGAACGACTCTCCGCTAGGGGTCACTGCAATGACTGATAAGTAATCACAGATACAAAGAAGTTTGTATGAGCCCTTGCCTTGGTTTATCGGTTTTCTCGTTTGTCATTCTTTCCTGATATACATATATTAGAGCTGTCGAAGCATTAACTTTTTACTCCTCGTGCGCTACATTGCTAACATAGTGAAGAGGAGTATATAAGATCAGTGTAATATGGAGAACCGACCGACCAACGACCGACCTCTGTTTCTGGAAGAGCCTTCCTGGATGAACTACAAATGGCCATATCTCCATAATGGTGCCAGATAGACGCATGGTCACTATGGACAAGACCATGTGTCTATCTAACACCGTTATGGAGGTATGTCGCCTCAAAGATTATGGGGTCACGAGTTTGACCTTTTGGGGTCACGTGACGTGATGACGTCAGTTGCACGGTTGATGCTGTCGGCGAGGTGATGCTGTCGGCACCGCTATTTGCGGTGCGAAAAGAAAGGAACTAAAAAGCAGTTAAAAGAATACAAAAGAAAATAATAAGCACAAGGGGTACATTAGATTGGTCACAATCTAAAATATTTCTTGTAAATCATGTTCTAAATCATGCAGTACACGCATATCAATGAAGGGCAGGTTGAAAGCTAAAAACAGCCAGCGTCAAGTTGCGACAGATCAGAGACAGGATTTTTAGCATTAAAAATGTTTAAGCTAAAAATGCTATTTAATTTTTTCAATAACCGGTTACCACATTACTGCCGATGACGTCACAGTGGCGCTTTGTTAAAGAGTAATTTATTTTGTTTATAAATTATCACTAAATTATCATTCTTTTAAAGCAGTCGCCGGCTGCCCACCGAATTCATCTTCCAGCAGGATGGTGCTCCAGCATACACAGCGTGCTGTGCACGGAACTGGCTGTGGGCCAACTGTTCAGATTTCATCACAAAAGAACAGCGGCCTCCAAATTCGCCAAATATAAACTCAGTGGACTATCACATGTGGGGTGCAATGTTGGAGGCTTACTGCAAGCTTAGAACAAAGCTGAAAACAATTGCTGAAGTCAAGGAAGTGCTTCAGGTTATCTCGGGCAACCTGCCACAAGGACCGATCAACAAGGCTGTGAAAGACTTATCAAAGTAAGTGACTGAAGGCTTGTGTTGGAGCTTGGAGCTGGTGGTGGACACTTCGAACATTCACACTGACAATGAAATTCTAGCTTCTGATCATTAGTTAACTGTGTTGTTTCAACGATGTTATTGCATCGGTGTACATTTTTTAATGCTGAAAAATCAGTAGGTAGTCATGTTAAAAAGTCTATAACTTCGTCATTTTTTAATAGAATCACATTTTACTTGGCATTCAGATGTAGAAGGTTTTAGCAAATAAAGCTGTAAAATTTCAAATTAAAATTCGAAACCATTGCTGAGAAAACAGCAAAAAACTTTAGGGGACTACTTTTTTTGCCACTACCCTGTAGTAGTTGTAGTAGTAGTAGTATGTGCAGGCCATCGTGTTTTGCTACAGATGCTAATATTTTTCTTTCGCTGCTTAGTTACGAAGACCCTCAACCGGTCTTCTTGAAAGTTTGTTGCACTGTCCGAAATAGGTGCAATTTTAAAAACTATGCACCAAAATTTGAGGGTCTTTTCACCTAAAATTTTAGATCCATAACATGTTTAAAACTACAGAGCAATTTTGGTTTACTTTAGATTTTGATCTAGAATATGTCCAGAGTGGAAACAAGACATCGAGAGGTGAAAATGGTATTGGAAACTGATGTTTTCCCCGTAAATGATGTAATTCAGTGGACTTTGGTTTGCAAATGGCATAAAACTTGGACCACAGTTTAGATCCAACCAAAGTCAATTCATATACAGTGCAAGCTCTACTTTGGTTGCTCGCTGGCTAAGAACAGAATTTCAGAACCGTATATCGCTTACACAGCCACAATGCTGTGCATTCACCAGCACAAAATGTCCCAAATTGTCTTAACGTGTTTTGTGAATCGGACCCCAACTTCTGTTATGCAGTTGCTGTGTGGTGAGGACAGGTCGATGTTTACATCAGAGATGAGTGAGTGTCGCAGGCGGACGGTGACAATCTATGATGTGGATGAATCGGCGCTGGTGGCTCTGGTCAACTTTGCTTACACTGCGTGCATCACTCTCACCACTGACAATGTTCAGACTCTGCTGTACGCCTGCTCCATACTACAGGTACATTGTAAATAGATTAGTTATGCTATGGAATATATTGCCCGATGAAGTTATGTCGGTTAATAGCGTCAGCAGTTTTAGGAGACACTTGGATCAGTTTTCGTGTAACCTTAATTTGTAGGACAATTGCAATTTGGATTTGTAGCACTGGAATTCACAGTGTAATAATGGCATAAGTTTAGTTTTTGTTGTGTGGTTATATTTATGTCAGACGGAAATAAAGGCCTTTGGCCTGTTTTCGGATATTCATTGATGATGTTGATGATGATGATAGCGTAACAACGTAAAGAGCGTTCCGAGCCGTACTTCTTATATGGTGCCACTGATCTCCATTTTCTTAGACGCCAACTTACACTGTCAGACCACAGAATGTCGGGATAGTATTGCACAGTAGGCTTAGGTAGGAGTTGTTGATTGGCAGGTGATATATAGGGTGCACCGGTAAAAACCATCTCCTATGGAAAGTATCATATTTCCAGAATTATAGCACATTTTCCCACCATGTTTATGCTGTTTAGAGAAAGGATTCAGGCCACAGGTCTGGCAATTTTTATTTCTAAACTTATTTTGAATCAAATATTATAAGCATTTTGAAGTTAAAAGTGCATTTGAAGTAAGTAAAGTGATTCTGACTTATAAATAGCAGCTGCGATATTTTGGTCCCAGTCATGTGTTTTTAATTCTTTGTTTAATATAAATAATATTTCTATGCCAACATAGCGGCCAGAGGCATAATGTTTTCGAAGAATTCGTGTGTCCTTGCGTTCGTCTGTGCATGAGTCCCGAACAAACATTGTTAGCACGATATCTTGGATATTTGTTGACGGAATTTGAGCAAATTTTCACCACTGACGGACTTTGGGGCAAGTATGAACGTGTCGAATTTTGGGATCAAAAGATCAAGGGTCAAGCTCACGGTGGGGTCAAATATGCCCCAAGATGCACATCTTGGTCTTGTAGTTGTCACATGTTGGTGGAGGCATAGTAGTCGATGACGTCATAACCACTATATAGTTTTAAATGCACTGTTATTTTGGACGTTATTGATTTGCTAGTTGTATATTTTGCATGGATTTGGGACAGTTGTTGTTGTTTGTTAATAGCGAAAACATTGGTAGATATAAATACATGCTTTTAGTGAGCTTGTGCCTTGTGAGGGTAGGAGGCTGAGTTGACCCTCGGTGGGCGTGGCTTATTGATGATTGACAGGTTGAATCTGTTGCAGTTGCTTATGAGTGCTATGAGTTCGTGGCCTTCCACCTACACCCCAGCAACTGTATCGGGGTGCATAGGAGGCTGAGTTAAGCCTCAGTGGGCGTGGCTTGTTGATTAACAGGTAGAGTCTGTAGCTCACTCGTGTTGCGAGTTCATGGCCTCTCATCTGCACACCAGCAACTGTATCGGAGTGCATAGGCGGCTGAGTTAAGCCTCATTGGGCGTGGCTTGTTGATTAACAGGTAGAGTCTGTAGCTCACGTGTGTTGCGAGTTCATGGCCTCCCACCTACACCCCAGCAACTGTATCGGAGTGCATAGGAAGCTGAGTTAAGCATCAGTGGGAGTGGCTTGTTGATTAACAGGTAGAGTCTGTAGCTCACGCGTGTTGCGAGTTCATGGCCTCCCACCTACACCCCAGCAACTGTATCGGGGTGCGTAACTTTGCCCAGCTGCACGGCCACTGTGAGCTCATGTCCAGAGCTGATCAGTTCATTCTTCACAACTTCACTGCAGTTGCCGCCAGTGATGAGTTTCGTGATATGACCATCAACAACCTCCACGCTATCATTGCTTCGTCCTATCTCAACGTACGCTCCGAGGTAAGGCAGCTTAACAGCATTGGTATATCACATGTTTATCATCTCCATTATCTGCGTGTTTTTAGCTTGTTTTCAAGGTATTACGTGTGTTTTATAAACAGTGATAATTCATTAAGTTGCAACCTTTATTCACTGGTTTATTTATTAGTTAACAGTGCTGTCATGGTAGAGGAAGCATTTGCTTCCTCTTACATTTTTGTCTCTTCGAAAACTTTTTGGAAATATTTTTTAGAAATACAAAAATTGGGGCTGCAAGTTCCCCATTTTGGGGGATTTAGAGACAAAATTGAACTACTTAGCACACATAATCTCCTCTGTCTTTAATTTGCAGCTCTGTCAGAACTGTGTCAAAAACTTGCAACTGTCTGTCAGAAAGTTGCAACTTTTTGCTCCATTTACTTACTGCTTTCTTAACCCACAACACCTGATTAGTTTGTTGATGTTTCAGCGACCACTGCTGCCTTCTTTAGAACAATTTCTGTTCACTTTTTGATCTTTTCGCTGCAAACAGTTTGTCACAAATTGGTAGGAGCTAGGCCTTGTCTCGGTTCATTGACTTGTATGGTTTTTGCTGTACTTCATAGTACTTCACATCAGCATTGTGGCTTAAGAAGGAAGTTCCTATTTTTGACAGACCACTGCAGATAGATTTCCAGCAGAGAAGATCGTGGTGATCAAAAATTTTTAATTTGGTCCTTAATTTTTTCCCAAAATTGGGCATTTTCAGCCCCAAAGTTTGTAGTTTTGAAGGAAATTTTTGTGCAAGAAGGAAATTTTTTAATAGGTTGAAATTTGAGGGGGATTGAATCTCTCTTCCCATTCCCTGCCGCTCCTGCCCCCATCACTTCCCACCCTTCTCTGCCATAATGCCTCTTATACTTATGCTTTTTATGGTGGTGGTAATCAGGGTTGAGACACTGGGCAGAGCCCTAAAAACCCGGTTGGTTTTTGGGGGTAAACCCACGTAAAAATTGCTAAAAACCGACTAAAAAACCAACCTTAACTTAATCAAATATTAGATTTTTTTCATTAATAATGAAATATTTTATTATGGCCAAGTTTTTGATACATCCCAATGTATAAATTTGCAAATATTGGTATATTTTATGCTCTGGTGACTGGGGAGCAAACAGAAGCACATATGAAGCAACTAACTGAAAACATGCAGAAATCTTTAGAACCCATCAAATTGGGCTTTTTTACAAAAACCGTTGCAGTCTAAAAAACAAAAAATCATAGCACACAAAAACCCAGTAAAACCCCAACAACCCATTTGGGGTTTTTTGGTCTTGATGTGTCCAGGTGGAGGTGTATGAGGCGGTGATGTCGTGGATCAAGTCATCAAACCAGCCTCCCGCTGATGACGCCTGCAACCATCTGTCAACACTTGTGTCTCAGCTACGACTGGCTCAGCTGCCGACATCATTTCTGCTCGACACGGTCTGCACCAACGCATTGATACGAGCCAACACGGAGTGTCGAGACTATCTGGATGAGGCCAAGCACTATCAGATGTCACTGGCACAACTCATTCCTTCCATATCTCTCACCGAACGCATGCTGCCTCGACACAGCTATGCCGGTGAGTACCGCTAGACCGACTCAGTCTCCTACTCTTTGTGGGACACTGTCACATGTCACTGGCCTAGCTCATGTCTCAGTTACCTGTCATATTGGTGGGATGAGGTCATACACTACGTTTAACTCATTTCGTGGACTAGACTGGTCTTTTTATCTTTCAATATATATAATAAAACCTTAGCATTTTAGAACTGTGTGTAAGGACGAAGTGATGATATCAGTTCTCTAAAGCAGCAGAAAATTTTTTGGTTAACCCTAGATGGGGCTATGCATGGGGCGTCATTACAAGCTGACTCTAGTTGGTAATCACTAACATAGTTTAAAGCCTTCTTCATTTGATACGTGAACATACTGCGCTTGCACCTTATATGCTCAGGTGCATCAGGCTAATGGAGCTTAGAGTGCATCAGCTGTTAGGTATTCTGTGTTTTTAGGTATTCTATGTGACTGTATGTGGTCTGCTAGGTATTCTGTTCTGTGTGGGTGGTCGTGGTACGTCTGGTACGCCATTCAAGACGATAGAATGTTACGACGCGCGTCAGGATCGCTGGGTGCAAGTCGTCGAGATGTCCACTCGGCGTCGCCATGTTGGGGTTGTGGCCGTAGCAGGTCTGTCACTCGCTTTCTTTTATCATCAACACATAGCCAGCCTGCACTATAGCATTGCTCTATGTCCGGCGTCCGTGCTTGATGGCCTTGTACCATAGATCAGCTGGAGTAGCACCGGAGTCCCAATTGATTTGCTGCAGCTGGTTGATGCATGGATGGCCTGGTCTATGTTTCCATGAGTGATGAGTGACTGAGTGATGTATCGACCTGGCAGCATAGGGTTTGGTTGGCTGGAACAGCTTTTGACAGACAGGTACTGTGAGAAAACTCACTTTCTCTGTCTGTTCTCAACTGTCGTTGTATCTGTCTGTCTGTCTGTCTGTCTGCTGCTGTAGTCATAACAGATCTGTCTGTCCTTCTCCATCTCTTGTCTGTGGTGTATGTGTAATACTAGTTATGGTAGTAGTAGTTACAGTTAAATCATAGTTACAGTTGTACCACACACCAGTAGTAGTGAGAAAACTCACTTTCTCTGTCTGTTCTCAACTGTCGTTGTATCTGTCTGTCTGTCTGTCCGTCTGCTGCTGTAGTCATAACAGATCTGTCTGTCCTTCTCCATCTCTTGTCTGTGGTGTATGTGTAATACTAGTTATAGTAGTAGTAGTTACAGTTAAATCATAGTTACAGTTGTAGTAGTCGTATAGGTAGTGGTTATAGGTAGTGGTCATACAATACAATACAATATTCATTTAATTCAAGTGTAGACAGACCGCTACGTAGTTACAATAAATTACGCTAGTGTTAACAGTGTGTAGATTACAGGATAAAAGTAAGCGCAGTAGAACATAATATACAATTTAAAAATCTGAAAATAGTAAAATAAAATAAACAAAGAAATAAGTGTGGTAGGTGATAATTCTAATAAATGTCTTTTAAAAGCATCCTGGATAAAAAGTTTTTATCATGTAATGTTAGATCATGCTGTCTTTGCCTAAGGTTGTAATCATGAGCATCAATTAGACTGCCATCTTATAGTAGTCATCTGGAGAGTCCGTGGACGCTTTGAACACACTCGATTGCTTTCTGTTTCACTAGTACAGTCCTGTTCTTTTCATCGCTTGAAGCTAGTTCAGTTGGTGGGCGTGAAGCCATGTTGTCGTTGGCTGTATTGTTTCTCGGACTTTGTTCTTTACCTGCTCTGTCAATCGACGAGTCAACGACCGTCACGCATGACTGCGGCGCATCAATCACCGTGTCGTCGTCGCTGCTCAGCACCGTCGATCGACGACTGTTGTTCGTTGCTGGTGGCGACTCATGAATTTTCTCAGTGCGGCCTTCGACATGGTCGAGCATGCTACCTTACTAAAACGACTTTCTTGCAGTTTTGGTGTTTCAGGTGTTGCTTATTCTTGGATCAGATCTTACCTAGATGGCAGGACACAATCTGTATGTATGGGCTCGTACTCGTCAGCTGTGACTTCATGCTCTGTCGGTGTACCCAAGGATCCGTCCTGGGGCTACTACTGTTTTCTGCATATACGTCTCCTCTGTCAACCATCGCCAAATCTCACCAGGTCTTTCAGCAGCAATATGCAGATGATACGCAGCTCTATGTCGCTTTGTCGCCTATCAATTATTCCAATGAGCTCATCACACTCCAGTCATGTCTGAGCTCACTACATGTCTGGTTTTGTGAAAACGGCATGGCACTCAACCCATCCAAATCTGATGCTATACTTTTTGGCACCGCTCAGCGTCTAAAAACCATGTCTTCTCTTGCTTCTGTCAAAATAGTGGATTCTGCGATACAGTTTTCTGACACAATCAAGATTCTTGGGGTTACACTTGATTCTACTCTCACCTTGTGACCTCACATTAAGGCAATACCCAAGTCCTGCTTTTACCACATACGTTCCTTTAGACAAATTCGTCCATCGATGGATCGTTCTATGGCCATAGCTGTTGCTTCTGCTTTGGTGTCAGCAAGGCTTGATTATGCGAATTCGATCCTTTTTTTGTGTCCACAAAAGCACATATCTTGCCTTCAGCGAGTACAGCACGCACTTGCCAGAGTCGTAATGCAGCAGGCCTATCGGTCTTCTTCATCGACTGAACTTCTCATACAACTCAACTGGCTACCTGTTGAATGGCAAATAAGATTTAAACTCGCCACCTCAACTTATAAGACACTGCACACTGTCCATCCACCTTACCTTACTGATCTTCTGCAGTATCATAAATCCCAGTGTCCACGAGCTCTTCTACCAGTCAGTTACTTGCAATTCCATGGCATAACTTATCCTTTGGTTCTCGTTCTTTTCGTGTCTTTGCATCGCAAATTTGGAACTCCTTAACTCCTCAAATTCGTCAGTGTCAAACCTTGGCTACCTTCAGACGTCACTTAAAGACCCACTACTTTCAGTCAGCCTTTTCTGCCACCTAGCGTCCATCATCCTATGTGCCCTGATTCTTTCTGAGACTTTGGCGCTTCATTTACTTACTTAGTAGTCACACTCACAGTTGTAGTAGTAGTAGTAGTTGTATTGTAGTTGTAGTAGTAGTTATAGCAGTAGTAATAGACATAGTCGTCGTTCTCTCAGTTGTAGTATTTGTATTAATAAGTAGTAGTAGTACCAGTGTAGTAGTAGTAGCGTCTGTGTGGTCTGTGCTGTAGGTAAGCTGTATGCGGTGGGAGGTCATGATGGCAATGAACATCTAAAGTCAGGTGAAGTTTTTGATCCTCTCACTAACACCTGGCAAGCCATTGCTCCCATGTCCAAACTACGGTACTACTGCTACACTGTCTCAGTCTTGTCTCATGTTACTACTATTAAAGTAACTTCACTGTTGCTAGGTGCTGCAAACTGTCTCATTTGTTTGTTTCGTGAGCGTAAACGTTTTAAAGTACAGTACATGTGTATAGAAAAACTTGCTGAAATATTGTGTTCTTTAGGTCAGAAAAGCCAAAACGGTACTTACAACTGTCCATTCATACATAGACAATGGTGATACAAAGCTCACAAACAGTAGCCCACACATGAATACTTCCAATTCTTGCCAATTCTTAACAATCAAACAAGTTCTCCATCTGTTTAATTGGTGAATTAAATTTAGCTACCAAACTGCAGTCAATTAAAGTGATGTTTAGGTGATTCTGTGGTTTAACATCATTCTGGATAAAGAATATTTCTGCTGGTCAAAACTTCTACGATTGTGGCACGGCTTTCACTGATTTTTACAGGTGTTGTTTGTGAGCTAACATTGTTGTATAGTTCATGTCTGTTGTAGCAGGCAATATTTTACACGTGTTCATAAGATTTTAGGTGTGTAGTCATGGTTTAGCACTGTAGATGGTTTAGATGACAGCGCTTGTAATGGTGTAGTCGTAGTCGTAGTAGTAGCAGTAGGCCTAGTAGTAGCAGTTGTTGTTGTAGTATCAGTGTAATAGTTGCCTGCATTTGTAGTCGTGGCATTGCGTTGGCACACCTCAACGGTCCAATCTATGCCGTGGGTGGTCTGGATGACACCGCATGTTTCAATATTGTCGAGCGTTATGACACGGAGTCTAACTGCTGGACCAAAGTTCAGGAAATGAACTCTGCACGTGGGGGCGTCGCCGTCACTGCTTTCAGGGTGATATAACTTTCTCTCTCTTTCTATCTGTGTTTTTATGTGTGTGTCTGCATGTTTGTCTGTTTGTGTGTCTCTTTGTCTCTCTGATTAGGGTTTTCTGTATGCTAATAGATTTAATAGTAATAATAATAATGTAGAAATTTGTAAGGAGCGCAAAGTCAGCGAGCTGAATCTTGAGGCGCCGGCAGTCGCTAGAGGGCAGTGATGAGCTCTAAACTGAGTAGGTCGGTTTTGAGATGACGTTTGAGGGTTGAATGGGAAGTACAATGTCTAACTGATAATGGTGCATTAGGGGTGAATTTTAATGTTATGCACTATATAAATTCTTACTTACTAACTTATTTTCATTTACACAGCATCTGTCTGTTGGCTCGCAACTGAGGGAGCAAATCGAGAAGCTCTTCCCTCTCCCCTTTCCTTCACTTCCTCTTTCTCCTTCCTCCTCTTTCTTCTCACTTTTCCTCTCTTTTTCCACTTCCACATTCTTCTCCCTACTCTTTTCCTTCATTTCTTTTCCCCCTTTCCCTTTTTTCTTTCTCTTAGAAGTAGGACCCCTTAAATTCAGCTAGGAAGCTTGGGGAGCACTGTGAGCTTCCCCATTGGATCTGGGGCATTACAGCCTTTAATACACAATTTATTGGCAACAATTTTAGTTATTTTCCTTATATTCAACTTAGTCCCCCAAATTTAATGCACTTTTAACAATAAAGGCAAACAAGGGCAACACCACATATTTATAAGTGATAAAGCAAGAAGACAAATTTTTGACTTGTTGCATGCAGAATTGTTGCGTTATTCCAGCGATATGAACTTTGTGGTCGTCATCTCGGCCTAATGTTTGTCAAGTTTGGGGGACATACACCAGTTTCACCCCCGCCCCCTCTAAATGCACCCCTGGTCTATGTTTCTCTCTATTTCTGTCTGTCTTTCTGTAGGGTTGTTTGTATGCAATCGGAGGCAACAACGGCACAGCTTCACTAGACACGTGTGAGCGTTACGACCCCCACCTCAACAAATGGACATGCATTGAGCCAATGAACAAACGTCGTGCTGGCGCCGGCGTCGCTGAACTACACGGATATCTCTATGTTGTAGGTGTGTTATCTCTATGCTATGTTGTCTCTATGCTGCCACACTGCTAAAGTATGTGGAGATCTCTGTGTTGTCAGTGGGTTGTCTCTAGGGTCAAAGCTTTCCGTGGAAAAAATTGCTAGATTCCGTGACGTATGGATTTTGCTGTTCTCCATTTTTGCTATTGTCTGCAATTTTAGCGTCCAAGCAGAGGGCGAAATGTCCTTGAGGTAGGCACAACATTTTGGGGCAAAACATCAAAGGGCAAAGGGGCGAAACATCCGTAATTCTTCTATGATCTGTGTATGTTCTGTAGGGACCAACTTAATTCACGATTTCACGGCCGTGACATTTTCCGTGAAATTGGCCTTCTTCCGTGAAAAACGCCGATTTCCGTGAAATCCGTGATTTTTCGTGAATTTTAGTGCTTTTAGTTTATTTTATGACAATTCCAGAGTGTTATCAGCAGCTTTTGTACGGATGTTGCTGTTTGCTACGTCTCACACTTCAGCAGTAAGTAGTTGACATTGACTGTCTTGAGTCTTGACTTAGTGTAGTAAATATTCGTTGTTCTGAAATTTCTTCGTTTGCATTACCGCAGCACCTCGAAATAAGGTCTGTGGGGCCCGTGAATTTGCGAAACTCTTTCCGTGAATTTTCCGTGAAATTTGACACATTTTTAAAATTCTGCCGTGAAATCATGGATTTTTCTCCGTGAATTCGGTTGGTCCCTAATGTTCTGTCTATGCTGTCTGTGTGTGGTCTACTGCGTGTAGGTGGGTTTGATGACAACGCTCCGTTGGACTGTGTGGAGAGATATGATCCAGGTGTCAACACGTGGTCAATGGTCGTATCTATGTCGTGTCCTCGTGGTGGTGTCGGTGTAGCAGCACTCGGTGGTAAACTCTATGCTGTCGGAGGACATGATGGCACTAACTACCTCAGTTCTGTGGAGGAATATGATCCGTCTACAGACAGGTGTGTGGTCTCTCTGTGTGGTCTGTAGAGATTAAAGGTTGTATATATAGCTCTTTACGGGAAGCCCATCAGAAGGCTACGGGGCATCACCTGCCATATGGGTTCACACAGTGTTACCTGCCACCCGACACAGGTGAGCGTGCTTCACCTTAACCCCAGCCAGACAGATCAATACTTGATTTACCTACCTTAGAAGGATGGAAGGCTGAGTTGACCTTGGTGTCAGTTGGTTATATATATATATATAGATATAGATAAAATATAGATGGTTTACATGTCTGCAGACAGTCACCCATCCACATAGTAACTCACTTGATAGTAGGTGAAACACACAACCTCTTGATTGTAAGTCCAACACCCTTACCGCTGGGCCTTCAAGCCACATCTTCCGACTTGCGTGTGTCTGTTTTTCTCTTGTGTCCACCTGTCTATCTGTCTGTCTGTCCGTGCATGTCTTTTAAACTCTGCACAGCAGTAGGACATGATGGAAGCAGTTGCCTGAGATCTGTTGTGGAAGATCACCTATATGAAAGGCTTGTGTGTGTGTGTGGTCCTTAGCCTGTGTCCAGAAAGCATACGTCTGTTTCTTTACCAATATACTGTAGATACAAATTAGAATATTAAATACATGATATTAGGTCCGACACCACCTATAGCCCTGAACGCTACTCTGTGCTCATGTTGACTCAGCTTCCTATCCTCAGAGTGATGGGCAATGACTATTAGTTTGCCAACTGTAGTCTAGTTTGGCTGAATAGGGTGGTGGTATATCTGCATGCTGTACCTGGGCCTATTGTTTGCCAGCACAGGCATTATGTGATGGCCACAGTATCATTAGCTTTGAGTTCCGAGATTGCATAGGACTCCAGGCCATGAGCCTTTCATGTAAGGAGCACCGTAGCAATTACTGGACATGGCCCAACCACAGAGATCAACCTGGAAATGATTAGGCCCTTGACCCATTCCCCCAACCTGACCAGGAATGAGAGACGAAGATTACCAGACTCTACGTTGATCTCTATCATACAGTGCTCAGTATAAGCCCAGACACTGTGGAAAGTCAAATGGATGCTTATAAGATGCGTATGAAAGCTAGCAGGGTGCACTTGTGGGACACCCTATTGTCGCATGGCATAGGGCCACCCTTAAAGGTTAATCCGTTTCTGTATAGCACTAAAACGAATGCTAACATTATTTACACAATAAAATAAAGACAAAAATTATTGTCTTACGCAGAATCCAAAACTAAAACAGAATTTATTTTTGAAACAAAAATATCACGGTCTCTGTGTTGGCTATATGCAGGTGGGAGAACGTGGCTCAGATAGGCACGTGTCGAGCTGGCGCTGGTGTGGCAGTGGTTGAGTGTCATGCTGATGACCTGAAAGACATCAGTAAACTTACCCCACAGACGGCCACCGGCATCTGCCTTTAGACCACTACCACAACTACTACTACTACAGCTGCACCAACTACACCACTATGACAACAGACACTGCTATATTCATTGTAGCCAAGGCACCTCTGATTTCTTTGCGTCATATGATCGGTACAAATGTGTTCTGATTGGTCGATCGATAGATTCAACTACTACTACAGGGTAATGATCAACGGCGTTGCGGGTTAAGAAAGCAGGAGGCAGGCGGTTGCAATTTTCCAACATTCTGCGAAGAATAATTTTCCAGGGGGTGCTCACAATTTCAATTTTGTCCAATTCTGTGTATCTGTAGAAGAAAATTTTCCAACAGGCTGAAATTTCTGGAGTGGGATGCAATTGCCCCCCTATCCCCTGCCCAGATGCCACTCATTTTTTTGTTGTTGAACATTTGATCGCATGTTCAACATTACCAGCCTTTGCTGTGGTGATTAAGGCTATTGTTTCATGCATATGCATGTGCCATATTTTTATGTGCCATCGGGTACTTTCTGTTGTTTCTGCCACCGGAGATTTGAACTGGCTAAAACGTGGTTTAAACCGACGAGTACTTGCAAATGCTCAACCACACTAATTGTCATAGTATAGGTGGATTAACATGCAAAATGCATACCTACTTGATAACTTTTCAAATGCAATATTCACCATTCATAACGCATCTGAAACTTTGTTCTAGAATGACATGTAAACATATTAATACGAAAAGAAAAGAATTGTGTTGTTTTGCATTTTTTTCTGTGTAAAAATGCACACTATGTCAGTACCGTATTTAGTGGTTGAACTGAGAAACTGGCAAAAACCTGTTTCTGCCGCACCAGTTTAAACTGCGGTTTAAATCAGCTTCAGCAGTAACATCCAGTGGTGGTTCTAGCCCTGAAAAGGGTTGTATTTAGACACGTGGAAGAGGGAGGGGCAGAAATAAGTTAGATCCAGCTAACATATTTTTCTGTTATGTTTAATCTGTTCTTTCATTTAATTTTTTTTCACTTTCATTCGGGCAGGCCCCCTAAATATGCCCCATCGAACAAACGCTAGCGGTTTGCACGCTAATGAGCATGATTTTAATGTCCAGGACAGTGAAACAAAAACTCATAACACACAAAAAACTTGGCATACAGACCAATAATCCACATAATGAATTGAAACATAACATACGAAGTTGAATGTTCAGTACTTCCATCATGACGTTTCACTGTAGCAGGTCTATTTGCCAGCTGACAGACACATTGCATGTTGACTGCTTTTTATTGTTCTGCAGGCAGTCTTAGAATAACTCAGTAACTTATTTACATAACAGCTTAGAATTACATTCGCGACATGCTCTGAGTTGAGTTCAGTTACATAAGCATAGCCAACTGGCTGCAGGAGAAGAGGCGCTGGGTCAACAAACCAAAGAGCCGCCAGTTATTTAATTTACGCCATGGTGTAGGCTATTGTGGGGTGTCTGCTTTGCAGATTACCCATCGAGTTAACACTGTGTCAGACAGGCGCTAGGTTATGTAGGCCTATGTGTGCAAGGCGATTGGCTGTCTGACTATGGGCATGCCTGGTGAAGGTTAATTGCTGCCTAATGACAAACATGTGTAGAGTACAATGTCTGGCTTCATGTAAATCCCTGTAATGAAAACTGTTCCATGCTAATCTGCCGAAATCTGGTGTGCTGCAACTCTCCCAGCCCCAGGCTAGAACCGCCACTGGAAACATACAACCCTGGTACTGCTAGTCTATTACTGCTGGTACTGCTTATTATCATTGATATTGTTAATGTTGTTATTATGTATCTGCAATTGCTTTGATCAGTACAATGCAAATTTGCTTACAGTAGAGATGCAGGACTGCAATTGATTGTAAATGCTAGCGCTCGACAGAAAACGGTCAAGCTACAAGTTTCTGTTATTTTAAGAGTTGATACAAATAAATGATTAATGGAAGAGTTAGTAAAAAAAACTGCCACTGACGGCAATAAAAACTGTATACGAACAATGTTGTTAGCGTAGCTTTTTTAGTTTCCCCGACTTAACTCTTTGTTGAATTGTTTTTCGTGTAATATATTGCTTCGTTATTGCTATACACTAGCTGTCTCAGAAAGATGTCACACTTTGTATCTTTTATATCTTCACGAAATATTAAGTGATTTTCAATTTTTTCACTAGGGCACCCTTTGGACAATTGGAAATAAAGTGATTACTGAATATCCTACCAAACTCTTACTCTGTAAAATGTAAAATATAAACGCAAGAAAAACTGGCAATAGGCAACAATCACATTGGTAAACGAACAATACACTTCAAACTAAGATCGCAGTGAATGATCTGTACGATGCTAGACTGTGTTAAAACCATCTCTTTGGTTATCAAGTTTGTTGAAAGATACGTTTGTTTCTGGTCTTTTGGCTTAGTAGGCCTAGCAGTTTATTCACAGTGGTCCCGTTCTCTTCAGTTATACATGCGTTTTGATGTGCAGTCTCATGCCCTTGGTCGGTGCTTCGCGTTTCCCAAATCTTTTTAGTGAAGTGCCCAGTCCTTCCTTTTTGCAGCTTGTCTTCTAAAATTCCGTCAGTATCCTCTGCAAACTGTATTCTTTGAACTGGTATAAATCTTCAATCACTGCCTTGTCTTTGTTGCTGAATGGCATGTTACAATGCAGGTTTTTTGTCACCACATTAACAAGAAATCTGAGCTAATGCTCATGAGACGCACGAGAGCCTATAGCAGTTCCTGTTCGCAAGTAATCTTCGTCTATCTCCATCCATTTCGTCGCAATTCATTCTTTTGCAGCCAAAAATTGCCAAAAAATCACTAAAAACCAATATTTTTAGGGTCCTAGGTCATTTAAGGTCATCGATGGTGACATTTCTAAGAAGCTTGTTGCTAGTGCTTGTTATGATAAGCAGCATGTTTGTGCATATCTGCAACTATTTTCACGCTAGACAAGCCAACAACGGATAAATAACGACTTTTTAGAAGGGTACCCCTCTTTGATACCCGCTTGCGCATCACTCTTTGAACATAGAGGGTTCGGACTTGGACTGCTAAAATCTACATTCAATGCTGAAAATTTCATTCGCAGGTTGTTTTGGTCTGTTTCCAGCCATTTTGGCACAATTCACTCTTGAAATGCGTGTCGCAGTCCGAAATCGCAAAAAATTCACTAAAACCCGCTATTTTTGGGGTTCAGGGTCATTCAAGGTCATCGATGTTGACATTTCTAAGAAGCTCGACACCAGTGCTTGTTATGATAAGCAGCATGTCTGTGCCTATCTGCAACCATTTTCACGTTAGACGAGCCTATAGTGGTAACATAACGCTTTTTTAAGGGAGTGCCTCTCTTTCGCCCCCTCGTTCGAGGGGATCCCCTTTACCCAGTGAGATGAAATTTTGTCACGAAATACTAGAGACCATAGGCTATCATGTGGTGAAAACCCGAAGTCTCTATCTCACCTGGTCTTGGATTGGTACCGGGTCGTGACGGACGGACGGACAGACGGACAGATAGAATTACCGTAGCTAATACGCGCTATAGCTATGATAGCTCTCGCACGTAAAAACCATTATTCGCGATAATATTACTTATTTCTGTTTACAAATGCCGGCCATGCATTGAAAACTAAACATAATTTAATTTCAGTAGGCAAATTAGTAGAAAATTGTTTCAAAAGATAATTTTATGATGTATTTATTCCGATTATGGTGATTTTTGAATATCTATATTTCACAAGTACTGTAGTGTAGCAACACAGTTAAGGTGTGGTGAGATATTCAATAACTACTTTATTGCAAATTGTCCACAGAGTGTGCCAGTGAAAAAATTTTGAAAGTCTTGTTGGTGAAGATATGGACAATGACAAAGTGTGACAGTTTTTTTCAGACACAGTGTATATTTT
>Ga0209671_1001744_pt1 | contig 18827 bp, 7 predicted proteins | sample WorMetHERISLAND2_2_FD_187401 | JGI IMG/M metagenome (GOLD analysis project Ga0209671, IMG submission 187401) | Marine gutless worms symbiont microbial communities from Max Planck institute for Marine Microbiology, Germany - Olavius geniculatus... | ecosystem: Host-associated > Annelida >...
CTTTTGCATTCATAACTGTCATCAGTCCTTTTAGGCAGCTGATCGATCGCTGGAGTCAATGTGTTCAGGATCAGCTGAGCCCAGCATTCGATTAGCACACGTTTTAGCTGGTCAGTTATTTAGTTGAAATTTTGTGGCCATGCTATCTGTTGCAATGCCCCCACACTGAAAAATTCACAGAATTTAAATCTGGACTTTTTGGCAGTGAGTTTTTGAGTTCAATAAACTCGGGCACATGGGAGTGCACGCAAATGCCTAATTTCAGGAGTAATGAAGATTTATGCAAATTATGCAAAGAATATTTAAACGATGTGCTATGCAATTTCGGCCCTTTTTGTCTACAACATTCTAAAACTTTTGACATATCACACGCCTTTCTACGGGTAACCATCGTTATCAACGCTCAAACAGGTCCGGTTTTTTTGGCCCACCCTGTATTTACGAGTCGTATTAGTAACTATGGAACTAGTAACTATCGCCTATGGAAGCTTTCGAGTACCCAAGTACCCGTTTGGAACTGCTGCTGCGAATATTACTACATCATAGTACCATTTTGCTTTGGTGTAACGATGCTAAAAGATGTATTTTTGTACTGCGGTAAAAAATGATTATTTTTATTGTATTATATCTTAACAAAGGCAAAGGTAGATTCCAAATTCATTTTAAACATTACGAAGTCGCAAGTAAGCAAGCAAGTCGACGAAACATCACAAAACACAAAACGAAACGAAACACATTAAAGTGTGATACTTTAAACAGTCGCTAAACACACATAAATACCTGACTTTCGTTTAATTCATAATTTAGCCAAAAAGTCCAAAAAGGTACCTGGGTAATGGTGTCACCACTTTGAGAGTTTATGCAAAGGAAAATCGTACACTCAACGGTGAACTCTGCGTTTAATGCGTTCTAAGCAAATTTTGCTTAAAATGCAATGTTTTGACGACAAAAATTTAGGCCTAGAAATTTTTATGCAGTTTTATGATATGAGCAGTATTTGTTGCAATACGTTTAGGTCGGGAAAAGTTCTGCGAACTTCTCGATGCTGTCACTGAAAGAATCGTCTGAAATCGGATCGTCCAATCGCTGGATGGCCTTTTACCGAGGACTGAAGGTTGCCGTCTACAGCGTGAACAAATCCGAAATCAATCTCACTCGTCAAGATCTCATTGAACTCGTCAACGTTCGTACTCGTAACTTGTCATTTATCACATTTGTCACTTCGGTTGCAAAGCCCGTGCATCCTTTTCCTTGACAAGAATAACCTGCACTTCTACCTCCACCTGTAGATCGAATTATTAGACCTATAACTTAAAGGACAGAGCATGTCGTAATGGGCAGCTTGCAGATCGCATGTCATCTCACTGTAGGCTTAGCTGTAGTTTATGAATACGAATATTCTGTTATCAGCGCTATTGACTGTGTTGTTTTTATATTACACACTGTACAATCTCGGTGTGTCATTATTATTGTTCTCCTAAAAATATTCTATTTGATTTGCACTGCATTAGGTCTACTTTCGCGAGATGTTTGCTTGTCTTGTATGTTTAGCGTTCTGTTTCTGCGTCTGCAGTTAAAAGAGTTAAATCATGACAATATAAAGCCATTCATTGGGGCATGTGTGGAGCCAGGACACATCTGCTATCTGATGCAAGCCTGCAGTCGTGGTTCTCTCCAAGTAAGCGACGTTACTGTTAAGGCGCGAAGAGAGCGATGTTAAGCCCAAATTCCGTTATATATATACACCTTTATTCGTCAGAAAGAGAACTGACAGCAAGTAAACATAAGAAAATACCAAAAATACTAAAAATAAACAACTTAACTAAAAAAAACAAAACTAATAATTAGTATTGCTATCAATAGCCAACAGTTCTTTCATTGCCACGTCCTTAAATACGTTGCACAACACATTATCTGACACGATAAACTTACTCAAAAATTTACACTTTCTGTTTGTCACTGCTGGGGGCATTACGCGCTCGCCATGCCCCCCTTTGCCAAATCCTAAATACGCCACTGAGTTCATCCCTCGAGGGCACTTTTAACGAACGACACTTAGCGGACGACACGGAAATTGTCGATTGATAATAATAATATGCTAGCGTACAACCCAAATCGACCGAATTGTCACGACCTCGCATAGGCCTACGTTAAACTGCAGAGAAAATTACACAACGGAGTTTGCACTCTTACTAAACCTAATTCAAATGTGTCTACTCGTTCATACATCTTTGAGTCGAGAAAGACAACCAGATCTGAGTTCACCGTCGGTTGATTTTAAAATCGCTGAAGTCCATGAAGCCAACAAATGATTAAAAACTTTGCCTTTACCTAGGGAGCAAAATTGATCCAACAGACATAGTCTGCTGTAAAAGTTGTTATATAATTTTATGGTTGGATTCCTTAGACCCTCAGCAACAACGTTTGGGTGGACGACCTTTCCAACAATCTATACTGTAACTCGGCAATTTAAGATGGCGCCCAAGATGGCTGCCATGTTATGAAATCATCAATAACTTCTCAAGGAAATGGGCTCTAGAAATAATTTTGACGTCTTTACTGCTATGGGCTTTCGCGCGTCTCGCGAGCATTAGGTCAAATTTTTTGTTTACTTTTGCGGTAAAGTATAATGCACATTGTAATGTTCTGTATAAAACATAAGCTTAAAATGTGCTTAACTTTGCTCAAGTAACAAAATTTAAATTTTATTATCAACTGGGTAGTTTTGTTTGCTTTAGGTTTATAATACAAGTCTTTCGCCCCAGTGATATACAGGGTGCGGCAGAAAAAAAGTAGCCCCCTTAAGTTTTTGCTGTTGTCTCAGCAACCGTTTAGTATTTTAATCTGAAAATTTATAGATTTACTTACTAAATTGTTTTACGGCTAAGTGCCAAATAAAATTCGATTCCATTGAAAAAATGACGAAGTTATAGATTTTTTAACATGACCGCTTACCGATTTTTCAGCGTGAAAAAATGTTAAAGATACAACACCAGTTCAATAACATCGTTGAAACAAGTCAAACAGCACAGTTAACTAATGATCAGATGCCAAAATTCCATTGTCACTGTGAATGTTCGAAGTGTCCACCGACAGCTCCAAGCTCCAACACAAGCCTTTAGTCGCTTAATTTGAGAAGTCTTTCACAGTCTTGTCGATCGGTCCTTGTGGTAGGTTGCTCCAGATAAACCTGAAGCGATTCCTTGAGTTCCGCGATTGTTTTTGGCTTCGTTTTAAGCTTGCGGTAAGCTCCAACATTGCACACCACACGTGATAGTCCACCGAGTTTGCATTCGCCGAATTTAGAGGCCATTGGTCTTTTCTGATGAAATCTGGACAGCTGGCCCGCAGTCGGTTTCCTGCGCTGCGTGCTGTGTGTGCTGGTGCGCTGTCCTGCTGGAAGATGAATCCGGTGGGCAGCCGGCGATTGCTTGAAAAGAACGACAGTTTAGTAATAATTTATAAACAAAATAAATTACTGTTTGTCAAGGCGTCACTGTGACGCAATCGGCAGCAACGTGGTAACCGGTTTTTGAAAATTAAATAGCATTTTTAGCTTAAACATTTTTTAATGCTAAAAAATCGGTAGGCGGTCATGTTCAAAAATCTATAATTTCGTCGTTTTTCAACATAATCATATTTCACTTAGCAGTTAGATGTAGAACATTTCTGTAAATGAACCTGTAAAATTCCATGTTAAAATTTTAAGCGGTTGCTGAGAAAACGGCAAAAAACTTTAGGGGGCTACTTTTTTGCCGCACCCTGTAGATAACACCAGGCTAATTAGCTGAAGTGTGTCGTTGCAGGACATTATTGGAGATGACGAAATTAAACTGGATTGGTTCTTCAAAATGTCACTAATACATGATCTTGTTAATGTGAGTGTTTGCATTCTGTTGCTATCGACTAATATTGTTTTCTGTTCGCTGTTTACTTTTATCTGCTACTAACGTTTTGTCGTTATGTCGATCAGGGTATTATCTTATTCCGTGAGTACAGTACAAGTTCATTCCCAACAGTTTCTCCACCTTCTCAGTGCCTGCAATGCGGCGACTTGTGTCTGGTTCTAACTCGCTTGTTCTAAGCCTAAAATTTTAACGCCCATAGTGTCGCCACTGCTTATTTCATAAAACCTATTAAAAACTGATTCTTAAATATCGGTGTTACGACGTAAAGACAAGTACATTGATTTTGACGGTATAGGGAATGGTTTACCTGCACAAGTCGGTGTTTCAATCACACGGTTACCTGTCCAGTGCTAACTGTCACGTCGACAGTAGATGGGTTCTCAAGATCTCTGGATTCGCTCTCCATGCGTTCAGAAAGGATGACTGCAAAGATCAGGTTAACAAACCTTTAAGTCGTCTTTGTTGCGGCTGGATGTTCGTGATTTTGTTCATTTTACAGTAATCCACTTTCGCCATGGACCTTAAGCAGTCAAGAAGAAAAATGTACGCATGGCCTCTAGAGCGGTTTTGATGCAACACTAGACCTAGGCTATACTTCTGGTTAGGCCTTTACAGTTCGAGAATATTTTACGAATTTTATTTTTTTAAAATCAAATTCGGGATTTTTTTGCAAATTTTAAAATACGGAACGAGCTTTACTTTTTACACTTGTTGAGTTTTGGTACGAATACATCACAGTACTGTGTTTTTATAAAGTGCAAACTGAAACTTTTTCGCCATATTAAATGTACTGTCCCAAGTTAGCGTGATTTCATGTAGTTAGACATCAGTCAAGGTTGGAACTTGAGAGTCAAACACATACTGTAGTCAGTTGAATGGGCTCATAGCCCCAAAATGGCCAAACGAATTTTAACATTTTTACGAATTTTGAAAATTTCATAAAATTTGAAAATTCTAACGAATTTTAAAACTGAAAGTCAAGAATCCCCGAACTATGCTTCTATAATAGTCATAACGCGTGGGCTTATAGGTACGCTAATGCTGAAATTGACCATTCTTACATATGCGCAGTATTTTACATTAATACCTGAGATAGGCCTAATAAATTTCGATTTACTACTGATAAACTTAAAACATTTGAGCAGGACGTTAACTCAAGCTACATTCGTTCGAACTTACTTATTGTTATTGTATAAAAAATCTATAAACTTTTTTTATAAAAGCATTAAGTAAACGCTTCATGATATGCAGGTGGGTGAGTATCAGTATTACCGCGATCAGCTGTGGACAGCGCCTGAGCTGCTGCGTATGACAACTCGACCTATTAACGGAACTCAGAAAGCTGACGTCTACAGCTTCGCTATCATCCTGCAGGAAATCATGTTCAGAGAGGAGCCGTTTTTTCTCCATGTCGACCCACCAAAAGGTGTGAAAACAACCGCAAATAATATTTTTATTACATTTTATTGGCTGGTTTATGAACAAAAAAGCAAGCCATGTAGTTTCATAATTTTATTTTAAACATTTTGTGAGCCTTAACGACGAAATTTTAGATAGTCCATGTGTAGCCTATGCTCTTAAAGACAAGGAGTCTGTGTGGCTTGTCTGGATACTAATGCACGTAGGTCTAATGAAAACAGGCGAGTACTGCATCTTTCATTAATTTCGTTGTTATTGTTTTCTGAATGCTGTAGTAATTGTGGAAAAAGTTATGGACACTCGTACTCCGTTCTATCGCCCGCCTCTTCCCCAGCAGGAGTCTGAGGGCGTGCATCCAGGCATCTTGACTCTGATGAAACAATGCTGGGCCGAAGAACCGTCTGAAAGACCTTCGTTTGTCGATGTCGCCAAAGCCATCAGAAACATAAACAAAGGAAGGTCGTATTTGTCGATTCTTAACATATTTTCAGTTCATGCTTATATTCAAAAAAATTATACGAAGTGTGGCCGTTTATTTAGTATTCGTTCAGGTCTGTGTAATTTGCGAAAGGTAGGCTACTTAAATGGTTTCTGGTTTTGACAAGAAATATTTATATTCGGTCTGCAACCGTCGCACTAGTTGTCTGTCCAATGCTATGCATAGAATTGGACAGAGTATAAAATCACCTTTGTGTCCGTGCGTCCTACATTTCTTAAGCTATCTTCCTTTCACCTTCTCTTTCTCTGTCCTTTTCCCTTCCCATTTCCCTTCTCCTTCCCCTTTTCCTCCCTCTTTCCCTTCTTCTTTCCCTTGGCCTTTTTCCTTTTCTTTCCCCCTTTCCTTTTCCCCATTTTCCTACCCCCTTCCTTTTCCCTTCTCCATCCGTTTTTCCTTCCCCTTCCCCTTTCCCTTGCCCTATTCTCTTCTTTTTTTCCTTCCGCTTCCTCTTCTCTTTAACTTCCGCTTCTCCTTTCCTTTACCTACCCTTCCCCCTTCCCTTCCCTTTTCCCTTTTTCCCCTTCTTTTTTTCCTTCCTCTATCTTTTTCCTTTTTTTGTCCCTCCCCTTTCCCTCTCCCTTATCTTTTTTCCGTTTCTTTTTCCTTTCCTTTCTTTTTTATTTTTATTCCCCTTCCCTTTAACTTCTTTTCTGTTTCTCCTTCCCCCTTTCCCCTTCCACTATTCTTTTCTTTTTCCCATCCTTTTCCTTCCCTTTTCTTTTTCCCTTATTCCATCTTTCTTTCGTGACCTATGACGTCACGTGACTTCAAAAGGTCACACTCGTGACCCCATTATATTTGAGGCGCCATATTTCCGTAACTGTGCCAGATAGACGCATGGTCACCATGGACCACCCATAGGAACTCAGCCCTTGGGAGTCGAATGGTCAAGTGACCTATGACGTCACGAGATCCCAAAAGGTCAAACTCGTGACCCCATTATCTTTGAGGCGCCATACCTCCATAACGGTGCAAGATAGACGTATGGTGACGATAGACCTTTTATAGTAAAGCGCTAGTGACGAATCGATTGGTCTCGTGACTGACAATGTCTGTTGTTTAGTTAAAATAATACAGAATGATGAAAGGATCTTTGCTGCTGTACAATTTGAAATTAAACTGTTTGATTTTTTTTACTGGTTTAAACGGTTCACTGATTATATTTGTACGGACATATACTGTAAATTATCGAAATGCATTGGACAAACTCCGTGTTCGTATGAACATTATCTTGTTTTGTATTAAATTTGTTAAGCTACTGCGTGTGCTGTTTTTTTACATCTGCATACGTATACTTACATCTTAAGTTTATACCACAAATCCGATAGGATTTCTTTGCGTTTTTGAACTTCTGTGTCGTTAATCGTGACCTTACAAATCGCCGGCATCACAATTGCAACTAGAAAGCAGTCATAGCCCGCAGGTACCTCCGCCAAGGCAAAGCTATTCGCCAGGTGGCGTCACCATCTTCGGTTTTGCAGCGGTTCCCTTATGCCTCTTTTAACGCAATGTTAACAAAATTTCAAAGTGATCCAGAATCCAGGATTCCTTCCTTCTCAAAATTTCAGAAAGATCCGTCCATAACTTTTTGAGTTATCTTGCTAACACACCGACAAACAAACAGACAAACAGACAAACAAAGTCCGGCGAAAACATTGCCTCCTTGGCGGAGGTAAATATCTACGCTCAACTAGTTAGGCCCTACACTGCAAATATGAAGCATGCATAAAGCATAGCCTACATGAAGCAAACGTCAAGCTAACGTCGAGCAAACATCGAGGAATTAAAGCACACGTCGTGCACGTGTATTTTGAATGGCTTTATTACACCACGTTGCAGGAAGTTTGACATAATGGACAGCATGCTGCAGAAGCTGGAGAAGTACGCTGATAATTTGGAGAGCATAGTGGAACAACGAACTGCGGAACTGATGGATGAGAAACAGAAAACAGACATGTTGCTCCACCGAATGCTGCCAACGTAAGCTTTCCTCATTTCCATATTTCAGCACGTATTTCAAACTCGTTGGCCCCTAGAGCAAAAAAAACGAAAACTTGTAAGCCGTCACCATAACCGCCGTCATTAAAATTTTTATTCGGTTAGCCTCCCCCTCCGAAAAAGTTTTTGGTTAAGCCGGCTTACCGATATTAAATTTTACGCCCCGCCGTCCGAAAAATATTCGGTTAGCTCAGTTGCGTACGTTGCTGAGTTTACGTTGCGAAGTTTGAGTTGACGAATTGATCTTTCATTCTGAAGTTGAACAGGCCGAAGTTAGGATTAAAAAAATGAGAAAGCAATACACATCTAAACCTGGGTGACGGAGTCCACAGTGGTGTCAAAGGGCAGAGCCCGGGAAGACGTTATAGGTCGTATGAAAACCAGTCAAAATTACCCGTGCTAAAACTTTTTAGTGACCTGAAGCCTTCTGCCATTCCATGTCTCTGTTGCATTCATGCGACGTACCAATAAAGAATAGATATTTATCCACCACACTGTTAACTAATAAAATTACCTATTTTGCACAGTCTTTATTCATGCTGGCCCATATATACAGTGTGCTAAGCAATTACTTTCACGGCGCTCTAGAACAGCATGTCAGTTTGTTCACGACTAAAACTCTGGACAAAAAGACGAGAGGTCGTTGTAAAGTGGGTGTCCAGAAGTTTGTAGGGGCCCATGGAGTGTATAAACCTTATTTGACTGCCTAAGTCAATGTCGATACTATGCGCTGTTAAAAACCTGTTCTGTAGTTTTGTAGCGAATGAGCTGAAAGCTGGACGCAATGTGGCTCCACAGATGTATCCTAGCGCCACAATCTACTTCTCTGATATTGTCGGGTTCACGGTGTTGTCGTCAGAAAGTTCTCCGATACAGATCGTGGAACTGTTGAATGATCTCTACAGTACGTTCGACGACACCATAGCACGCTACGACGTCTACAAGGTCACAGTCACGTTATACTGCGGAAAAAAGTTCTCTGGTTGTAGAATTTCAGTTCGCGCGCGCTGAGTAGGCCTTACTAAAATTCGATCGTTATTTGACTTATTTATTGTTTTTGTTTGTACCTGTATGCAAAAATGTCTCAAACGTTCTGTGTCGTGAACGGATTTGATTATATTTTACTTCTCGCGCGCTACTTTTCTGTGGTATTGAAAAGGAATATGACATCAATGTATGATTGACGGACTTCGCGTTTCACAAAATACTTCAAAACTGCCGTATGTCCGCAATCGGACGACCGACTTAAGGTTTACGTTTTTTCTGGTGTAGGGTTTTCGGAGACGTTCACACAAATTGTAGTTTTCCACGCTTTTTTATTTTTGACTTAAAAGTCCCTACAGGATCAACGGTCAGGCTGACGAGCGATACTCGTGAAGCGGGCGATGGGCGGCAGCGTAAAAGCGGGACAATACGACTAAACAAAATAATAAAACTGCAAGTCCTCAGGCCTTAAGTCTAAGTTTAAGTCTACCGGAACATGGACTGAATGCCAAAACTCGACTTCTACAAGTCTGTAGACTGTAGTACACTATGTTTTCAGGTTGAGACGATCGGCGACGCGTACATGGTTGTGAGTGGATTGCCAAAACCAAACGAAGGACGACACATCGTTGAGGTCTGCAATATGGTGCTCGATTGCATTCTCTGAAGCGATCTTTGATTTTACTCAAATTGTGTATATACAGTGGAAAAGATCTGCAATATGGCTCTCGATCTTCTGGATCAAGTATCTCGCTTCACGATTCGTCATCGTCCTGACGAGACTCTTAAACTACGCATTGGAATACACACCGGACCCTGTGCTGCAGGCCTGCCATTGACTCACTGTTCAGCTCTATAGTATTATTAGGCGCAATCGCTTATGATTTTATTCACCTCGAGCTCATCTCCGTAACGTGATCTGTTTTAATGTCTGTCTGTCTGTCTGTTTGTCATATGTTGTCTGTCACATTTATGCATCCTGTTTAAACCGGTCAACGTATTTAGATGCCATTTGGCAGGTACAGTAAGTTGTGGGGCCCAGTGCGACATTGTGTTACATGGGGTCGCCGAATGGAAAATTTGTGGGTCGAATCCCAAGCCAAAGGTTAGTCTGGCGATAACTTAGATGGACTTGCACGATTCTGCTTTTTGCTAAATTACTTTGGTTCTCGTTGTATATCGCTTCTTTATTGCAAATGTGCCTAGTTATGCTAACGTCGTTAATGCTTATTTCGTACATTATTGAATAAGAAGAGACGCTAACATGGCTATGCCGAAAATGCTGAAACGCTGTCAGAAATAATTTTCAAATAGTTTTTTGTATAAATTATTTCGCGCGTGTGCTATACTGTCGTCAGTCATCCGTTATATTTGTTACTGTATTAACAATTAATGTAATCGCGTTTTCACGACACATGTCATCATGGGAAACTTTGGTTCTAAAACTAGGCATATAAGCTTAGGTCACTATTGATTGTGTCACGTCGTGGTTATGTGCATGTGCTGCATATACATTATACAGGAGTGGTGGGACACGCAATGCCAAGATACTGTCTGTTTGGTGACACCGTGAACACGGCTTCACGCATGGAATCGACCGGAGAAGGTCAGCTTTATTCTAGTCAAGTTTAATAGAAACTTATTAGCCTAAGCTGTTGCGCGGCGTTTTCTAGACGCGGTGAACAGTTTGGATCGTACGTAGTACAATGTTGTGCCGAAGCAACATAGGCAATATAAACCTTGAGCCTCAAAGCAGTTTTTTATTGCAAAACTTTTAAGGTTTAATTGACATCGCGAGACCTGACAAACGCGGCACCAGAATGAAGTGGTGGACATCGCAAGATTTGTTTGGGTGCTCGAGAAAATGCTCACAGTGACGCTTTGCTGCATTCGACGTTCTCGAAAGTTTCTCAGTTGACATTTCTCTAGTTTATCTATTTTTACTTTAGCTAGAGAAGATTTTTTCTCAACATTTGTGTCTTTCATCAGCTATCATTCCCCAAGACTCGTTGACCCACAACATATGCCTAGTACTCTGGTCTCACGTTGTCAAGTTTCGCAATTTCAACGCTCTTAAACCATAATAGACTATTCGTGTCATAGTGTGGTGCTACACATGCAGTTAACTAAACTGTCAATTGAAGATATTAATTGAGATGTGACATTGGAGTTCGCAGCGACTGTTAAACTGATTAATTAATCCATTTAATTTCAACTTCAATTGACAGTTTGACTTATTATCATAGTTTGATTCAATTCGTGTGTGTATGATACCAGTAGATATCATATGAATCGTTCGACGTATTAACGCGATTAGGCCTACTAATTCATGCACTTGTTCTCGCACACGATGAATGTACAGTAGGCCTGTACGATTTGACGTCGTGGACGCTTATTTGGTATTTATCAATAGATCTAAACCTATTTGACAATTATGTGGCGCTGATAAATTTCGATGATTCTTACATTTGTTACGTCTGGAATGTGCCAGTATGCATGGGCATGCTAAGAATCTAAAGCTTAGAGCAGCGGAGGGTAAGGACCATGCAGAGCAGAACTAGAGGGGGAATAATTTGTTTGTTGTGTGTGGGTTAAATGTCGACCTTATTCATTTGCTGTGTGCATCGAAAGATGTAGCGGGGTCCAGGGGCAGAGCCCTTGATCGGGGAGTTAGGGGAAGCCCTCTGAAACTGAAACATTTTTAGCTTTCGAACGTGCAATGAAAGCCGCAAATTTGCCTGCTTTTCAATATTTGTAAACGCAAATAATCACAGATATCTGTGTTGTCTTGAAAAAATAACGTTTAATAAGTCACATTTTGGCATGTGTATGGTTAGGGTTAGGGTTAGGGTTAAGGTTAGGAGTTAAGGTTAGGGTTATTGACCAGAGGGCACTTTATCACCGTCAATTTTTTTGGATGGGGGACAGTTGGGGCAAGGGCAAGGGCACAGGGAGCAGCTGCCCCTGAATCCCCCTCTGGCATCGCTCATGCCTTTATGATCTTTTTGCAAAAACATTTTAATTTTACGTTGTATAACCACTGTTGTAGGCTTAAGTGTTGTCAATGTTTCAGCTCTGAAAGTTCATATGAGCGAGAACGCTTATTCCGCTGTCATGGCATTTCCAGAATTCGTCACTGAACCACGCGGTGAAATCCGCGTCAAGGTTAAACACTTGCTTGGTATTTGCTGCATACCGGCAGTAGGGGCCTACAGTGTATAATTCCCGTTTTCACTGTAGGCCTATGCAAACTCCGAAAATTTGAAAAAACAAATGAACTTAATTGATGTTAGTATTGTGCAATTGCAGTTATCGGAATCACGTTCAGTTACTCATTTATGATATTACAGATTTACTATCTTTGTTACTGTAATAGTAAGTAATTTGACATTAATACTGGCAGTGCATTGTGGATACTAATATAGCATTGACCAAGGAATTTATTGAAATTACTGCACAAGTTATTGTTTGACTGAACGCATGTTAATTATTATGGCAACTGTAACTTTTAGGGAAAAGGAATGCTGCAAACGTTCTGGCTGATTAGGAAAGATCCAAGTAAAGCTATAAAAGAAGAGCTGTGAATCTCAATTAGGCCTACAGGTTAAAATATTCGACTGTTTTTATGGGCTTAGGCTCCTATAAACTTTTCGGCAAAATTAAGTCACGTAATGTCTCGCGCTATATTATGTCGCATGTTGTAGGAGCCTAGTAGGTTAAACATCTGTTTTGTTATCCTTAGATTAAATGTCCTAAAACATCTATATTTATTTCTATGCTTTGATACTTTTTTCATACGCTATAATGCTTTATATAAACAGATGACATAAAAAGGTAGAAATAAACTTAAAAGTTTTTGACTCATCATTCATGATGACTATTTGTGTGTTTTTAATTGAATACAAGACTGCTACGCTGTTTCTGTCGCACTGGCAATATTTTGGACATTTTTAGCTGTAGACGTAAACATTTAGGCTTAACGAATAAATATTGTTAGGGTCTACTCATTATGCTTTCTGACTGGACATCTGTCACTGTGCAGGGAAGAGAAGTGCTGTCAACGTTTGGCTGATTGGGAAAGTTCGGAGCAAAGATGAACATCGAATTTAGATTGCCGCTGGTTCTGTTTTAGTTACATCCATATAGTCGTCCATATAGCCTATAGTGTTGTCAAACTGTGATAGCTGATTCGCTTTACCCAGTGTGATACTGTTTATTATGTGTAAGTAATATTATAGCTTTTGTGACATTTTAGCACAATAACTTTATTGCACGTGTTTTTAAGTGGCCTAAGTAAACAAACAAGTAAGTAATTGAGTAAGAGTAAGCAAGTAAGCAGAAAAACTTGGATTACCTACAGACTGGCACACTTGTTTGTTGGGCCCGACATTTGAATGGCTGTATTTTCAGTGGTGAAATTGCGGAGAAAAAAGTGAGAGAACTCCAGCAAGCGAGCAAGACTCCGTAGGCGCCGAGAGTGAGATTCAAGACGCCAAAGACGTTGGGAGGGAAAAAGTCTGGAAGAGGTAGGCCTATCATTCCCCCCCAGCCGACTAAGAGTTCTGGGGGAGCTTACCCACGTCACGGCCCAGCCGAAATTTACTTTGGTGTATTTTAATCTTAACGTCTGGTTTCTGCTGACAATTGTGTTTTCACGGAAATGATAACCGGAAATGGTGAGAGAAAGGTTCAAACCCCAGTGTTACAAGGTGTCACTGGCACATTGACACGAAAGCCTTCATAAGAGTTCTCGCGGTAATCGGAAACAACGTTTTCCTTGGAAACATGTGGGGAAACGATGCTACCTTACGTTCTGTCTAAATTTAAGGACTGTGTGTTTTAATGAGCTGGTTGTCTACTGTTGTCTCGGTCGCAGGGATATGGGATATCGCTTTAAATCAATACAAGTAATTTGAACGCGCGATAGCAGCGGTCCTGCCACTTTGGCAATCAGTGTAGGCCCACAGCAATAAGATATTAAATGCATCTTGAAAGAGTACTAAAATTTGAGGTCTCCGTATGGCAGATTCCTTGAATTTAAGAGATCGAAGCTTAGTTTTTTTAAAATGTATGTTCTGTGCTAAAAAAAATGTCATACGCAGGTTGTCCAGATCCATCTAAAGCCATTTCGGCGCAATTTACTCTTAAAATGTGTGTTGCAGCCAAAAATCGTAAAAAAATCACTCAAAAAAATCTCTACTTTAAAGGTTCAGGATCATTCAAGGTCATCGACGTTGACACCAATAAAAAGTTTGTTACTGTTGCTTGTATCTCTGTGCCTATCTGCAACCGTTTTCACGCTACACGATATAATTGCGGTAAAATAACCACTTTTGGGGGTGTATCCGTCTTTGATGCCCGCCTGCGCCTCCTTGAACCTAGGGGGTTGGGACCTGGACTGCTAAAATCTACATTAAATGCTAAAAAATTTATATGCAGGTTGTCTTGGTCTATCTCCAGCCATTTCGTCGCAATTCAGTGTTGAAATGTGTGCTGCATTCAAAATTGCAAAAAAATCACTAAAAATTTCTTTTTTGGAGGTTGAAGGTCGTTCAAGGTCATCGATGTTGATAAATCTAAAAAGCCTCTCACCAGTGCTTGTTATAATAAGCAGCATGTCTGTACCTATCTGCAACCGTTTTCACACTATACGAGCCAAACGGCAAAAGAAAGTCTTTTAGGGGGCCCTTATTGACGCTCTCGTTCAAGGGGAGCTCCCGCACCAGGGGCACGAAATTTTGTCACGAAAAACTAGAGACCTTGAAGCAGCCTATGGTGTAGATTTCGTAATTCTAGCTTGCACCGTTGAAACACAGTACAGCAGTGTGACGGACAGACGGACGGACGGACGGACGCCCAGGCCGTGGCTAAGACGCGCGAAGCATTCTGCTGTCGGGCGTAAAAATTTCATTATTTATTGTTGAAACGTAGTAGAAAATTGCACAGCGCTTCAAGTAGGCTAAGTATGTAGCCTATACGCTCCAAAAATTATACACGAGATTACACCTTCGTAAAATCTGCAGTGTTTGGCTAACATTATAAATGAGCTCTGAGTGAAACCTATTACTAATCTTTTTTATTTGTAGGCTAGTAGGCCTACATGCTTTGCCAAAAAGTAACACTTTTTTAACTACAGTACGTCGATATCACACCAGATTAACAGAAGCTTAAAACACCATTATATTTTTGCTGTTTGAACAATTTTAGCATTTGGTATAAATTATTCACAGTTTAAATGTGCTTTCATATTTGAAAAACATTTTTATAATAATAAACTGTTTCAGATTGTCAGTTTTCCTCACACGTCGATTGTGAACACAAGTAATTTGAGCAAAGCTCATGAGACGCGCGACAGCCTTAGCAGTTCCTACTCGCAAGTTGTCTTGATTTAACTCTATCCATTTTGACGCAATTCACTCTTGAAATCTACGCCGCAGCCACAAATTGCAAAAAAAAACACTAAAACCCCTATTTTAGAAATTCAAGGTCATTCAAGGTCGTCGATGTTTACATCAATAAAAAGCTTGTCACTATACTGCTTGTTATGATAAGCAGCATGTCTCTGCCGATCTGCAACCGTTTTCAAGCTATACAAGCCAATAGCGGTAAAATAACTACTTGTAGATTCTTAAAAATGTACGTTTTATGCTAAAAAAAATGTCGTGCGGAAAAAGTCTAGCTCTATCTCCAGCCATTTCGGCGCAATTCACTCTTAAAATGTGTGTCGCAGCCAAAAATCACAGAAAAATCCATTAAAAACCCCTATTTTGAGGGTTCAAGGTCATTGACGTTGACAGCAATAAAAAGCCTGTCACCAGTGCTTGTTATTAAGCAGCATGTCTGTGCCTATCTGCAACCATGTTCACGCTACACGAGATAATTGCGGTAAAATAACTACTTTTTAGGGGGTAGCGGTCTTTGACGCCCGCTTGCGCTGGCCTCCTTGAACCTAGGGGGTCGGGACTTGAACTGCTAAAGTCTACGTTGAGTGCTGAAAATTTTATACGCAGGTTGTTTTGGTCTATCTCCAGCCACTTCGTCGCAATTCAGTGTTGAAATGTGCGCTGCATCCAAAAATTGCGAAAAATTCACTAAAAACCTCTTTTTGAGGGGTTCAAGGTCGTTCAAGGTCATTGATGTTGATAAATCCAAAAAGCCTGTCACCAGTGCTTGTTATGATGAGCAGCATGTATGTATCTATCTGCAACCGTTTTCACATTATTCGAGCCAATAACGGCAAAATGACGTCTTTTTTAGGGGGTGCCCCTCTTTGACGCCCTCGTTCGAGGGGAACCCCTGCACCCAGTGGTACGAAATTTTGTCACAATAAACTAGAGACCTTGGGGCAGCCCACAGTGAAGATTTCGTGATCCTAGCTTGCACCGTTTTGATACAGATCTCGAGTGTGACAGACGGACGGAGAGACAGACAGACGCCCAGACGATGGCAAAGACGCGCGAAGCATTCTGCTGTCGCGCGTAAAAACGGTGTTCGGCATTAGTTAATCCAAACATCGTGATAAAATTATTAATTATTTGTAAAAATACAACTTGTCAACATCGGCAGACGAAGAACGACGTCTTGCATTAAAAAAGATGCGTGAGTAAACAAAATTGCAAATATAGGGGTGGGGGCTAATGCATCTAACAAGCGAAGAAACTCAAAGCTGGGGTGTTACTCTTTTGGCCCACCCTGTATTTGCTACAATATATAGCACTCGTCTGCTTTTTATCGTTAAATGTCTTATCTTGTTTTGCACGCTATAGGCCTATTTCCTATTTCATAACGTTGCACTGGATGTCCTATGAGATACGCTTTGCCGTAGCCGTTAATATTTCTGTGTATTAAGATCAGTCGTTACATTACATGTGGTCGGCGTGCATTAATGAACAGCACGCCGACTACGCCCCTGACATACCTACCTATTTAGCACGTCAACTGAGCAAATGAAGCATAGCACAGGCCTCTCGAGAACGTTTCTACTGCAACCTGCATTGGTCTACTCTTTTCGTCTCTTTGTTATTAAAATATCGCCGAACTCAAAATTGCATCCGGTGGTGACATTTTCGGTTATTTTCACGCAACGTTTCTTGGTTCGAACCCCACTGTTCGAACCCCACTTGTCTACGGGTCTTTAAGCCAGTATAAGCCTACTAGCATAGTCTTTGAACAGTGGCGTGGTGGATTTCAACGTAATTTCGAGTGACAACTGCAATTTTTAAAGTTTTCCATTACGTGCGTTTCTCGGCCTCAAATGGACGAAAATTTTTCGACCAAAGATTTTACGACAATTTTCTGACAGCGAAAAATTTAGAGGGGAACAAGTGTCTCACTTTCTGACTCCCCTAGCCACAACGCCACTGCCTATACTCTGTCAGCAGTGGCGTAGACAAGGGGCCTAGGGAACTTAGGCCTCCAATGGCCAAACACATTTTTCGTGTTAAAATAGATTCTGCATTAGGGACTTTCAAGTTTTACGTGGTCTGTTTTCAAGTCTCCAGACATTTAAGACATAAACACATTCAATTTCAGTAGGTCTGTAGGCTACGTTCGAGCATCTCCTGTTGCTGCTATAGGCTAGAGGCTACTATGTATTATACTGTCGACTTCAGCACGGCTAAAATAAGATTACGCCAATCGAGAAGAATGAGTTCGTACAGCCTAATCCCCATATTCATTTTACATTAATTACAGCAGCAAAGTTTCTATTCCCAATTTTATTTTCCAGTTTCACTGTTACGAAAGTTACGCACAACACGACTCAGACTCGAAAATTTTTCCTCTCAGAGACAACATTCTGCCGAAGTTCAACCGAATATTCAGTATTCGTTAGCTGAGAACACCGCAAGAAAACATAGGGGCCTAAACCGTATTTCGTCTTTTACAATGGGCAATGCCTCAACTTTTTTTCAGAAAGCATCCTGCTTTTGCCTGTAAATGGATTGGACTCCGCTGGATGAGGGCATATGTTTTCTGCCGACATGTATATGCGGTCGCCCGTCAAGCTGCTGATCGAATAAAGTGATATGCGCCTTGTTTCAGTGGGCAAAGCGCCCAAGGCGCGTGAGCTGGTCGTATAATGAACACGTTTATTCGCCATAAGGGCAGAAACGGACAGACAAACAGAACAAAAGCGAGTGACCCGCCAGCCGTAATTAAGAACGTGTATAGGCCTACGTAGTCACGTAGGCCTACGTTTGCGCAAAATCTGCGTCATTTTTATATGTATTTAATGTCTGACTTCATCGTTGACCATTGGAGCTAAACATTTGAACACCGCGAGGATCATATGCTATGGGGACTTTAATTCGCATCAATTGAAGTTTTTTATGCTGTTGTTATTTTTCAGCGACGAGCTCTTGAGTAACAAACGACCAAACGGACGGACGGCAGGTAGGCTAACGGCAGCATAATTGCGCAATAGTGAACTAATCTTGCAAAAGTTTTATTACTTTATTAGCGTCCAAGCTCGCATTGAAAAGAAAGACTCGATATTAAATTGGCGCGTAAAATTTTTGGCGGCGGAGACCAGTGATGATTTCGACTGGCAAAATACGGCAGTGTCCTTCGGTACCCCGGTAGTGAACCCCCAACTCTTTCTCAACCCTCTAACACTGTGTCAAATTATGTACTGGGGGTCAGCTATATATTATACTATATACATACGATTTACATGACAGTTTTGGTTGTGCTCCAACGGTCGAAGAGTTCAACCCCACAGCTATATTTTTCACATTTCAAACACTGGGCGAAAGTTTAATTTTCAAGTGACTTCATGATTCGCACGTCATTGAACTTTTGACGATGTTTATGTGTTGGCTCGCGACGCGTCAAGAACATGGCATGTCACGGGCTAGTCGTCGCGAGCCACATCGTCTACCGGCTTGCTGTTTTGGTATTTTGTCGGCGAAGTTCAAGTTCAAGATCAAGCTTGCCATTTAGGCCGATTTGGTTTGCGATTTCGTGGTTCTCGCTGGTTTCGCTTTTTAGGCAGACCTCGCAAGTGGTGATTGTTTACC
>Ga0209671_1001745_pt1 | contig 18825 bp, 15 predicted proteins | sample WorMetHERISLAND2_2_FD_187401 | JGI IMG/M metagenome (GOLD analysis project Ga0209671, IMG submission 187401) | Marine gutless worms symbiont microbial communities from Max Planck institute for Marine Microbiology, Germany - Olavius geniculatus... | ecosystem: Host-associated > Annelida >...
TAAATCTGACGTTTCTAGATTACGAGTATAACTGAATTAAAGGTCTTATAAATCGATACAAAGAAGTTTTCCATTGTTGGATGATGTTGGAATCGTATAATTTGGAATGTCGTAAGACACCTAAAAAGTGATCGTAAGATTTTTGTCGTAAAATTGTTGTAAGATGTTTTGTGAATTAGCACATTGGCATACGTGTGCAAAATGTCATAAAACTGTCGCAAAAATGTCATAAGATGTTTTGTGAATTTAGCCCCTGATTAATATCAGACATATGGCTATTTGGTAGAGCTCTCGTAGCGTTAATTTTTATGCACGGGGTGGCTGCCAACCTTTGCAGTAAAGAAGTCGACTTGAATTGCTTATCCACCCAGATATGGCATTTGTAGTGCTAAATTTGCCTTTGCAATTGCCATCTGTTACGGTACTAGTCAGCCTGAAAGCTGATGCTCATTTTTCTATCCCACGGAGTTTAGAAGGCTAAGTGGCTGGTTATGTGCCCAAGATGTATTAACAACGCCCGGCATATGGTAACTTAACTTTGTTGGTCGATATTAACACATTACCACCAAGTATGTTGCCAGCCTAACTTGACATTCAACAGCGTGTTTGTGTGGTTTGTGTCTCATCAGTTCTCAGTTTGATCCGGCACCACGTCGTGGTGAGCCTGTTGTCACTCGACGTACACCCGACTATTTCCTCTGATGTCGTCAGCCATGGCTGGCTTGGAGTCACCAACCATGCCGGTCCGGACAGCCATCCATTAGTCTCTTCATGTTACTCCTTACATCGCTTTCTACTTGTTCGTTTGCTCCGTGTTGTGTTCAGAAACACAGTTGTAGTGTGGTTACAGTTGTGCAGATAGAGACTGATGGTCGCATAATATGCTGTCACTATGTCGATATTTTTTTCAAGTTTGATTAGCTTTTGCTTGTTAGTTAATTTTTGTGATTTTCTTGTTACCATGGTGCTGCCTTGTAACTTATACATTACTATTGTCATTTCCAACAGTTTTTTCATGTTATATGCATTGGCTTTTACCTTAACATAATTGTTGAGAGGAGGTACTGTAGCATAAGCAATACGTTATAGACAACATGTTGAGTCATTTTATTGTTTTTTATTGTTTTTTTCCTCATTTCATATCTGTGGTGCTGTGTTACTTTGTAATGCTGCTGTATTGGTTACGTTTTCTGATTGCTTGCTTGGTATTATACCTCCAGTCATGTATTGATAATTTATGTATTATTTTTCTGTCAATGTTTTGCAATACTTGAGCTTCCTATGACTTGAGCTTCCCATGCAGTGCTTGTAACATTTTACAGTGTCCCAAAATTAGCAGCCCTACTACAGATTAGTGTAAAATCGTTAATATCAGACTATTTTTTTACGAAATTTGAAACAGTCATTGAGACAATTATTCTGAACTTGTATTAAAAGTTTGAGCTCAAAGTGGCCACCTTTGACCTCAACGAAAGCTCAGTCTAAGCCGGGTACGCTGCTGCTTGATCCTTTGTCAATAACAATGCACTGAATGTAATACATAATGTAAACAAACTCTGACATCATAATGACGTTACATTGAGCACACACAGTAAGGTGCGTACGTCATAATGGGTGTGACCATAACTAATGTTAAGGTAGTGCAGTGTATGATATTTCATAGAAATCCATGAACTACAAACTGAATTAGGCATATTTGAAGCAGGGGGCCGCTAATTTTGGCACACAGTGTAGTGATGGTGAAGAACATTTCTGTTGTGTCTGTGTTATAGCAGGAACTTTGGTTTGTATTAATAAAACAGCAAAAACTTCATACAACAACAAGACAGTCAAGTAAACAACTGTTCAGTGTGCCCTTCTGAATCTCTGTCAGAATTTTGCTGGACCCAGGGTTGCTTTCCTGGCTGCATATCAGCTCCGCTACACACTTGATATTCTGTGTTGTTCAGACAGTCCACTTCTGTCCACTGCCGGCCTTTCGAGAAATCAAGTTCATCTTGTCAATTTTGCCCAGAAGATCTTTAACAGAACTGACGGCCCAATTCTTGTTAAGAAACTCTTTACAAATGCGTCTAGCACACCATCCATTTTGTTGGCGAACAAGTTTGATCAATGCTTTATCCTCGTACGTTAAAATAATGATGTTATGCTGTTTTCCCCATTGTGTTTCCTGTAGAGTTGGGTCGCTTTCATTTATTTTATCCCACATTTATTTTATCCCATTACAAAATTATTGAAAATATTTGCACAAAATTTGCACATGTTACTCAGAATTGATTATACTTAAACGTGCGTTATTCTCTTTCAATGTACATTACTCTTGGAAGACATAATTAGCTGACATGTAGGGGATGGTTTTTTATGGCCCACTCTGTAGACTGACACAGTGTCGTGTCACAAGTGAGTGAGTTGAGTGTGTAGGGTTTAACATTCCACCCGACACAGTATAGGTGATTTAGGGGACAACCTTTCCAGCCATAATGCACATACATACACGTAATAATGGAAAAGTAAGTTTAACCTCTACAGCAATGGAACAGAAAGTTTAACCTTTACAGAAAACCCTAATGTGAATCATAAAACACAGAAACAACCTAAACGTAAAATTGTAAGAACTTGCCGTTATAACTGTGCATATGTACATGTAAGACTGATGACAGTTCTAATAATTTTCCCTGTTATCCTGCAGAAAATCGTCAATTTCATAATGCTGTCTATTGGAGGACAAGGGATGTCATGTCATAAAAAGTGGGTGGGGCACATACTGCGATGAAGACATGATAATTTAATTCACTGGTTGACAGTTAAAATGGTTACTAATTCTGCCACTGAAATGGAACACTGCTGCTGTCGACTTGATATGTATGCTGGACAATGTCACGAGCACAGCAGCGAGAACAAGGCACAGACATTCACAACTAACTGCCAAACTGCTATGCTATTCACATCAGTTGATAAATAACATACTGGTACAGTATTTTGTTTAACAAAAACACCAATACATGAAAAACTAAGAAAATATTTCGATGATACAACACATCATGCTAAGCAAACATACAGATGATACAGTACATAAGAAAAACTGCGATTGGTGATAATACTCAGCAGTCTGATGGTTACACAGTGCTATACGACTAACAAAAACTAATTGTTTTATTGATAAGTGCACATATGACACAACATCATCTAGCAACTAATATAGCTGATTACCTATGACAGCCGAACTGTAGACTATAGCAAATTCAAACTTAAGTAGGAAAGTGAATCTAAAAGAAACATGTTTCAAGACGTTTTCCACAACCTTGGTAACAGGGCTCGAAGTGGGACGGTATGGGCCGGTATGGCATACCAGTACTTCCTTGTCCACCTGGAACGCATACTGAGAAAAGACATACTGGTATGCTTGCAGGCTGTTTTCTGACATTTAGGCAACTGGTCGATAATGTTTGCATCGATCATTGGCCAAAATAGCACTAACTTGATGGGAGAAAGGGGAGACAGGCAAAGCTACCATACCAGCACTTATTTTGTCCCACTTCGAACCCTGCTTTGTAGTCAGTTAAGTTCAATAACATGCACGTTGTGACGTGACTACAAAACTACAGCATTTCAGGCTGGACATGATTAACAAGGTGACAGTCTACGGCAAACTGTTGCATTACAGAGAGATGTGCACATCTAGAAGCTAATCCTATTTTGTGCTGTATTGCTTGTGACAACGAACATTACAGACTGATACAATGACTAAGCTTGGTACATGCGGGTATGATGCTTGCCATGCTATGGACATTCTGCTCAACAGAAGTGCAACAGCTGAGGACAAGGCATGCATTGTTCCTATTACTACATCTATGCTGACATACGGTGTTAGGGACAGTGTCAACTTAGTGTTAGTGACAAGGTTAAGAATGGGGGTTAACAACATCTTTGGCTCTGGTGGACCTAAGCTGTTGTATTTTACCTAGAATTGCAGGCATACTGTAACGTAACATTTGTTGGAGTAGTAGCTCCAAGAATGGTCCAAATAGGAACATGTACCCAACACAGACAATGATCTGATACACATATACGAGCTTGTATAATGTTAAATTAGATTACTAAATAATATCAACATCATCGTCTGATGCATCATGCAGTGCACAACCATCACACAATAGCAAGGTCGGGACTAAACAGCAGTGTCTGAAACTAGAAATAAGATAGCATTTGCATATATCAAGTGACGATGGACGACTTCTCAGCAAATGAAACACATGACATATCAGCTATGACGAAACTGCATGCACAGCCTCAACCAGCAGTTGTCTTTCAAGGCTGCCACAGCTTTTTAGGGGACTGCTGGAACTAGACGTTTTATGGACAGGCACCCAACCAACCATTCGACAGGAATATTCACAGGACTTGAAAAAAAATAAAAATGCGACAAATGGTTGAAATAATTCAAAAACTACACCAAACAACACCAATCTGACCTTGGTTTAGTAGCTAGACTATTCGATATTGAATGACAGACAGTCTTGCATTGCGAAATCCAGCGCATGCTAATGACTTCGTAACTGCAAATTCTATACGAACATTTCATAAACAACAAAACATCGGAGTAAAAATGGCAATCGATGCAAATCATGCACCGGTTATAAACACATCACAGTTACTGACTGGCATAACAAGACAGCATATCTTCAGACAATAATGCATAACAGACAGACACTACAATGACTACAATGCACATGCAGTTAGCATCGATGGGAAAAGGCTGTATCACGAAAGCACAGCAGTGATATGCATATCTCTTATACTAAACTAAATGGTGACGTAAGACAAACAATGAAAAAAAGAGCAATATTCAATTGCATTAACAGCAATAAATTAAACTACTGCTTAAACCATTTTAGTTACAAATAGATCAGAACAAGAAATCTAGTAAAAAGACTCAAAAAGGTACACAAAGGCATTCTCTGTGGGTAAGGTCAAACTAAAGTAGAAACAATTTCTCAATGGACACATTAAAATGATACCAGGGCAAATGCATTTCAGTTACCAAAAAATCACAGAATTTACTGTTTATTGGATTTGCAAATGTTTCACCCCTCGGCTAAATGTTGCAGAAGGAAGAAACCCCCATCCCATGAAGATCCATATGTGACTCATCCATTTCTAATCTTTGGATTTTGAGTATAGCTGTCAAATTAACGCATTAATGCATTAATAAATTACTGTGCGTTAAAATAATTAATGGACATACGCAATTTATGTTAATTTACTAAATTCCGTGAAGCAAAAGTTCCAATATTCCGTTAAACTGCAGTTATTTGATAGTCGAATGAATTCAAGTAACTAAACTGTAGTTGCCGTTATATAGCTACTGTAAATAAATAATCATTTTGATGACAGGCCAATAGATTTCTATGCCAGCTATGACGGCAGTTGTTGTTGATTATACGTTTAAAGCATGTTTTTAAATTTCTATATTCTACAGGCGGGGCCCCCAAACATCGTGGAATCCGGGGTAACTTACCCCCTACTCTCCATCTCGACGGGCCTAGGTGTGTTAATAATGTGTTAATTAATGCGTTAAAAAAATTAACGCACTGCGTTAATGCATTAAAAAATTAACACTTCGACACCTCTAATTTTAAGCTGAGCAACTTCCAACAACAGCGGGTGTTAAGCTGACGGTTAACAGACAAAATCCTAATAATCTCAGAATACTATAATACAAACTAGTATCACAAGATAATAGTGGCTAGGTGCATTTGCCTGTTCACAATGCTCACAGCCAACTTCCAGTTTCAGACAGAGCAAAACATAGCAAAGTCTGGAGAAACAACTGATGATAACATATAAGATCATAGCAAATGCCGGCAAAATATCAGCAGGAAAAGTGTAAGTAACAGTATACGAGTAGACAATGTATACATCAGCATTATTTGCACTGCAACAGTAAAAACTGTTTTGCCATCCTTAATCTGATATGTAGCGTGAGGACATGAATGGAGAGATATGAATATCACAGTAGTTTAATCTCTCTTTTACAACTAAACTCATTAGTACTTAGCTGTCCAGTGGCGTCGTGGGTTATAAAGGTGGGTAGGCAGAACAGTAAGTTGCGATTTTCTGAAAGACGCTGGAATTTTCTGACAGACTTCCAACAGAATTCTGACAGAGAGCTGCAATTTTTCCAACAGAGGAGATAGATTATGGGTACTCGAAATTTAATTTTATTTCTAAATCTTCTAAAATGGGGGTTTTTCAGCACTAAATTTTCCACTAACATTTGCAGACAGAAGATTTTTCAACAAGTTTCTGACTGCCCAAAAATTTTTGGTGGCAATTGCCCCCTCCCCCATCCCTCTGCCTGGATGCCACTGAAGCTGATGCCATGACATGCTTAGTCACATGCAATATGGTTTATCTAATAATGCACAATGTCACTATTTTACACTTAACTCAAAATTATCTTTAGAAAAGAAATTCATAAAAAGTCTACAACAAACCGGTTTGCACTCTCTTGCAGACATATGGCTGACTGAAAACAGATGATATAACTAGCTTAGAATAACAATAACAATTTTAGGTATGCTATAAATTATCTAATAGAATTTAAATATGCAATTTGGCTTAGAAAGCCTAGATCAATATCAGACAGCAAAAAAACCAATAAGTACATAAAACTATAATTATCTGTAACAGCCAAATTTTGTATGGCAGATTCTGTTTCACCACATGATTACACATCAATCATACATGCTTGTTTATAATAATATGAATAATAACAGCAATAACAAAAATAACAAACTTGACAACAACAACAACAAATGCAAGTCCTAACACACTAGCAAAAAGTAAAGGTACCGGGGTACACAAACTTAGACAAATCAGCTGCAAATCCATGGAAAAAGTATCGCAAAAACAAGCTCAAATTAAAGAATATCAGGTTACTCAAAACCATTCTTAACACAAAGGCTATTGATGCCAAAACTGTCCGATTGCTTAATCTATGTAAAGTATGCATGTTCCACTTTTTTATGCACCACCATGTAATGTCTAACGTGAATAGTGATAACAATCAAAACCTTCCAATGTTCTGGAGACTGGACAGATAAAACAGCGAACAGTTACACAGTATAAGACTATGAAAAGGCAGCTAGTTTCAGGCACTACATCATTATTATGTCAGTCGGTGGGAAAAATCCTAAATCATCATCATCAAAACAGTGCAACGACATACGACAAAACAGCGACATACATGCATTCGGGATGAAAGCATCAGGAACAAAGGCACACATGACAAGCAATCATATGCACTCTGCAAACTGCACCAATAAAAAATTACAACCATCATTACCCACAAGTACAAGTGAGTGAGTGATTAGAAGTTAAACATACCACTCAACACATAATAGGTCATTTCAGAGAAGAGCTTTCCATTACCTTAAAGTAACAGGCTGAAGCTCTGTCAGTAAAAATAGCTGGCACTGCATTATGTATAATTAAACTGATAATTGATTATAGACTCAAACTCAACTGAAAATATAAATTTTACTGCTTTAAAAATGCCGAAATTTTGTACACACTTTGCCACAATTAACTTAGGTAGTACTGCATTGTATATTGCTGTTACTGAATCTCAGATCACACAGCTATAGGTAATCTTGCAGCATAGCATGCTAAATTCACAAGCTACATTAATGCTATGAAATCACACAGATGGCAAGTTCTAGTCAGTTTAACTGTACATAATGCAATGGTGAACGTAGCTTGACCATGGGTTAAACTAATTACAACAATTACAAACAGACGACCAAAGCAGGAGCAGCACATAGAGGTAACATGCACTCAGTAGATATCACATATCAAAGAAGTCAGCGTAACTAATGAGCGGATATGTGAAATGTGCAATGCAGGTCATAAAAAGCACAACTTGCGGTTCACGAAAAACCATGCACACACTGCCCAGTTGCAAAAGACTTGTCAGCAACTATACGTTTATAGCACAACCTTTTCAGCAACGAAAATTTACAACCAGAATCTCAGATCAGCAAGTTGCAAAATGCTACAATATCAAAGACACACACAGCAAAATACACAGCAGTTGGTTTTTATCGGTGCTATACAATTATACAACTTTTCGACGGCGGCAGCATAGAGATCAAAACATGTAAGTGAATACAGACTAAATCCATGCTCGATTCCACAGCCATTTTTCTCCGCTGAATTATCCGACAAAAACATAAATACATAACTTTCACATATTATGTGATAAAAACGCATTACAATGCAAAACTAGACAAGCAGTAACTCGAAAAAAACTTGGGACATAAAAATATAGGAACTAATACATGAAAAATAACTGCAGATAAAATGGATGCAAATTCCTAACTTCCAATTTCTGCCCACAATTGCTTTTCACATATTTTCCGCCTGCAAATTCACATTACCCGTGATTCAAAATTATGCCCATAACTGTGACAAGGACGATGATGTTAGAAATAACGACTATCCTTCTTTAGCCGCTCGCTCTCGACCATGTCGGCTACCTCGTCTTCCGTAGCGTTAGATTCGCCAAGTAGGTCGGCACAAGTTGCAGAATACTTCATGGCTACAATGTCCTGTGAGTTGAGTAGTGGTAGGCAGCTCTGCTCAGGATAGAGCCAGGGCTTAAACGTCGGCCAATTGTCGTTCTTCCATTCCTCATACAGCACACAAGCCTTGTGCAGTTTCGATATCACCTTTAAGGACACACGCAATGCAACGTGGCAACAGGTGAGTCCGCATTCCTGGATTTTTGGGAATAACTCAGTAAATAAGAAACGTTAAACGTTGCAAACTTAACAGTGCACCAGAATGTGCGTCAAATAAAAGACAGTAGAGCATTCACACCAATGATCCAATATTACCCATCACAACCTTTAGAATGCCTGGTTTGAAAGTAACTAGACAGAACCTGTGGCCATGATCCTTATTCCTGTAAGCAGAACACAGATGCCTGACAGACTTACTGCCTGACTGCTGATGTCAAGAACTGCATTTTTACACAGTCACTGGTGAAGAGAAATAGCAGCATCATGGATTCAAAAAGTAAGCAAGGCAGGAGGTTGCATTTTTCCGACAAACACTGCAAATTTCTAACAGAATTCCGACAGACAGCTGCAAATTTCCAACAAAAGATGCTCCAAACTTCAATCTTGCTCCTAAATTTTCCCAAAAAGGGGGTTTTCAACCTCAGCCTCAAATTTTGCATTTTTGGATTAAACTTTTCAGACAGAAAGAAGCTTTCCCAGCAAATTTCCGACAGCCAAAAATTAGGGTGAACAACTGCCACCCCTCGCCATGATGCCACTGAACAAAAATAGTCACAGTCACAACTCCTTTCTCAGCTGTAGCTAATATGAATTCACTTACGATACAGGGGCAGCAGAAGGATGAGTCGGTGTTCACACATGCAATCGACGACAAAATATCAACAGATTAAGCTATCTCCATATAATAGATATAACCCAAAACTACCACATACCTTTGGAGCGAGCCACGTGGTTGATCTGTTTACCACCCAAGATGGTAGTTTACCTGAAAGCAGCATAAACCTGAACCATTCAAGCATAGTATTCATATGATTTCAACATTAAAATGTAGCAAAGGTAATCAAATAAGTGGTCAAACAATGTAATAACAAGATTTCTTGGATGTTTTTCTTAAATGTAAATGTTTTAAACTGTCAGCATGCTTGTGTAAATTGTTTTCTTGTTAGTTTAGTTAAGACTGCTGTAAGTACTCTGACGAGCCTGGCATGTCTTGCTAGTGCAAACTTCATTGCTGCAAACTTTTACTGGTTGCTGTCTTTACTGAGCAAATATATGAACTGATTGATTAAACGATTGAATAACGAAACAAGAAAATCAGCTGCTACCTTTAGGATCGGACTGTGTGAGATATGTAACTTTACAGCCATTTTCTTCAGCATCACCCACAGTGGAAATCATTCGGTAGCCAGTCATATATGAGATGCCTCGGACAATGCCATGTCTGGGCGGGAAATCCTATATGTAAGCACCACAACCACAACTTGGAAGTAATTTGGTATGAAGTGGCATCACTGCAAATGCTATTCTAGAAGAAGGAAAAGCTGTACAGCATCAAAGATCATGCCATTAAACAGAGTGCTGCTGAGTTTCTACAAGCTAGCTATATAATAACCATTCCACTATCTGTAATGATTTGGCAGAAATTTAAAACTCACACATTTTGTCTGAGGTTGATACTGCTAAATGCTAATCTCCCCTCCTTATGAGGAATCCCTGTATACCATGATGTCACTTGGGAGCTGGAGCCCCCACGAGCATCCCTGCCAAATGGCATCTCATTTATTCCATCCAATAGGTTTAGCAGCATGCACACTGTAACAGACAGGCAGAAAGATGGATAGTTGACGTACAGAAAGTAACAAATAGAAAAGGTGGAAACTGTAATTCATCTTACTGGTACTGTACAGAATATCAGTTAACAGTACAAATTAATAAAAATTACTAATCAAAATTACTAATTACTAATTACTAATCAGACCTTGAAAAGCTGCATGCCAGCCTCTGAATACAAAAGCTCAAAAGTACAATGAGACATATCATTCAGACACTGCAATATTTACACATTTATCACCACAATACCAACCTTGTGGGTAACGGAATGATTCACAATCAACTTTTCCAGTCCATTATCTTGCCATGACCTCTGCGTCACGAAGTCGCGATCTGCAAGTGGCCTAGGCAGTTTCACTGTAAAAAAACACATTTATCAACTGGCTATAAATATCACTAACCAGTACAAATTTTTCAACCTCATACCTTTTTTAATATGAAAAAATTGAGTTGTACCGTTAAAAACTAGAACTGAAACAAACTGACATGACAAATACCCATACTTGAGACAAAGCGCTGCGCACTAAAACTGGCAAACAAAAACAGTAGTAGAACTGAGCCAAAATGAGTTCATGATCTTTTAAGGACCTGAGCAAAGCCAGAGGCGTGTCTGGTAATGTAGTGGCTACAAGCGGCTCATTGCTGCTACGCTACTGGACACTCGGCTACGGCAAGACAGCTACCAGCCACTACGAGCATATTGTAGCGTAAAAATTTTATGTTACGTTAAGGCCCTAGGCCAACATCTGGGCTTCTGAACGTATCAATTTTGGGATGACAGTTAAAAAACCACCTTAATGTGTCACCGTACAGTGTAAAATAACATGACTGCAAAATCGTTTGCGCAATTATATTTTTACTCAAAATTCACCTATTACAACAACCAACAGTCATCTTTAGTGGACAAATATGACGTCACGTTCATCTGTGCTAGCCGCTAACTTAGATTGTTGTCTGACAAAAAATTGTAGCCGCTAGCAGTGTATCGCAGCCAAAATCTTGTAGCCGCTACGTTGCCGAATGCGCCTCAAAATTCCTGCAAATAAGGTTCTTTCTCATCTGTACCCTACCGACAGTACATTTGCTTATTATTGTTTGACCATCTGCTACACAAATCATTAGAATAAGCAGAATTTCACATCTGAAATTAATTAACATCCTCCCATTTACTTCCCCACTTGTACACCCATCCATTGCAATTCCCCTCCCTCCTCATCCCTACCAAAGCAATATGTTTCTGACAATCGCCACCTAAAAACATTTTCATTCTCGCACTACTAGTGTGTACAGTGCATTAGAGGTTTTTAACGATAATGTGCTATATAAATTTACACTTGACATTTGATAATGTTGTCTCAGCAAGTCTGATAAAACCAACAGCCAAATGCATTTTGGTGGACTGTCAGGCAATAACAAAATAACAAGTTTACAATACAATATAAGTGCACAAATCCCTACTGTACTCTGTATGACTAAATCCTGTTCTCCATACACTACTAATTCCTTTCAAATTTCACTCGGTTTACTTTTAGAATTAAATATGCCAGCAAAGACATGTTATAAAGATGAACGAATGAACGAACTTGCATAGTAGCCAATATCATTGTTAGCATCAATGCGACAGATCTCCTCTCCTTCTAGGATGTTTGGATCCCACGTCTTGCGATAGATCGGATCATGCAGAACATCGTACAATGTATTCAGTTTCACATCATCATAAATTCCACCAATCTGTGCATAACAATGACATGTCGGTAATCTATGTACTCCAAGAAAAGCTATTATTTCACGACTGGGCAAGTAACTAGAACACAAAACAAAAGCTTAATACAGCGTCTTCTTACACTAATGGGCAGATGGTCACAGACAGACATTATGGACAAAAATGGTACACACGTCATCATTATAAACTGTGCTTAGGTGTAACTGTTGTTTTCCGAAAGCCGACATGTGAGAAAACTTTCGTGGCTGATCGATTTCATTACTGCAAGTCAGTAATAAAGTATTACAAAGAGCTGAAAAATGAAACACAATTTCGAAACCATCTTTGTGAGAAGGTTACTAAAACACACTGCACTAGTTTAAGAGAACTGGAGCTAAAAATCCCTGAATTAAAATAACACTGCAACAGTCTCTGCAATCATACACTGTGCCATCAATCTCTCAGTGACTGATGGAGAAAACATAAACATGTCAACACACTGCAGCTGCAGCAGAAGCAGCAGCAGCATCCCAGGCTGATAGTCATACTGAACAATACAACCAATGCAGGCAGCGGATGCAGGCAGTTAAAAACCAGTCATACACTTAACTGTTATAGATTGTCCTTCTGTTAATTTAAAATTAGAGCTGTCAAATTAACGCGCTAACTTGACATGCTGATGAGTTAATAAAAAACCATGCATTAAAAAAATTAATGCACATACGTAAATTTACAAAATTCTGTTAAACACGAGTTCCAATATTCCATTAAACTGCAGTTACTTGGCGACTGAATAATACTCAAGTAATTAGAAATTGTTTTGTTGCCATTCCTTCACTACTGTAACAGTCCTGCGACAGAGGCAAAACTTTGTGGGCATTATTCTAATCACCCTCTCGATGAAATCCACCTACAATGTCAGCAATATTAATGATGCGCACATGTTAACACATGTGTTTAAAAAAAATGCAATGTACTGATGCGTTAAAAAGTTCACGTTTTGACAGCTCTAGTTAAAATATTACACAAACCCTAAGCAGTACTTTCACAAAAAATCTATAACTAAACTCCAATGGGAAGCAGTCTGCAGTCTGGACTGTTAGCCAAATTAATCACAATAAAAGCACAGAATTAAAATGCTGAATCATCGACAAAAAGTCGCTAGAATAAAAACAAAACCTGTGTCATCACCAGAAACAGTGATAATGTCTGTTATTATTCTTCTTATTATTACTGGCTGATCGTACTAACAGTCACACCTATGGCACAAGCTACTGCCCGTCTGCCTGTCATCTGTCTGATATATACATATTGAGGCTGAATGGTATGCCTTACCGGAAAACTGTCTAAAGAAGCAAATAGGCTTGCCCAACTGCTACCCTGTGGTACCTTAATCGCGTTGCTGTCTGTAGCAGTTTGCAATTTGCAACAAAAGTTATCACCTGCATAGGCTACATGTTTGTCGAAACAGTTTACTTTTTTACTGTAACCGAAAGTAGTGCAATTTGCAGATACAATTCAATAAACAGCCATTTATCAGAAATTAATGTTGACAAAATAGCATGCACAGAGTTCATTGTGAGGAATTCAGATGCTGACTGCGATTTAGAAACACAGAGTCCCAGTGATGTGTCCTCGAGGACTTGTCCTCAACCTCGAGGACAAAGAGCAGTTGTCCTTGTCCTCGTCCTCAGGTCCGAAGTCCTTGGCCCTGAGGTAAAGTACTCAACCATTATACCAAAGACTTTAATAAATTCTGTTCATTATCAATTTATTACTAACAGTTTAAACACAAAACTGAAAAAAATGTTGAACATCAGCTACTAACATACTCAACACAAAGTCCTTGATAACATCACAGCAATGTCCTCCCAATTCACTAACTCTCATTTAGGGCCGGTTGCACTAGGGCCGGTTGCACCAACCAATTTTAAGTACATACTTAGTTAAGTACCACTTAAAAGTGGTCCTTAACCGGCTACTTAAATCAATTCCGTTGCACCAACACAATCCGCACATCACTTACTTAAGTGACAGACTTAATTGTAACGACGCTTGCCATCGGCTAATTTTGATCACATGACAACAGCATTTCCTTGACGACCAATTAGGTAATAGCTATCACGCTCCATTGACAACAATGGCCATCGCTCGAAATGCCGTATATAAATTGAAATAACTTTAGAACAGTATAATTTTGAACGAAGTGTAATATATATGCCAAATATATGAGAATCAACATAAATATGGACCGATACATATTTGGCTGACAATGAATATAACCTGAGAAAATAAACTTTGTAGACTACGCTGAAGCGGCTGAACTCGTATGTGTCAGCGCACTGCTGTTTAGAAAAGTGATTTGTTTTCACTTAAAACGATCTCAGCTGTAAATAATCAATGACAAACTGCATTATCCACGTGTATTGGCCATTTTTCTTCGCTTTTGTTTATGGTATATAACAACTGTTACCTAAAATCATCAATTTAGGATGATAACTTCGTCACAGTTCGCTAAATAAAGATGGCATCTGTCTCATTTTTGCCAGCCGCTTAAATTTAAGTGGGCAACTTAGGCCACTTATTTTTAAGTGACATTTAAGCAGGCTGGCCTGCTTAAATGGTGTTGGTGCAATGCATTTTCTGCTAAGTATGGTGGTTAAGCATATACTTAAATTTAAGTATGGTTGGTGCAACACGCCCTTAATCAAATCCTGAATGGCGGAATTCTACTGCGTCTATTTCTAGTTCGTGAGCTGAAAACTAGAATTCGGCGATTCAGGATTCAGTGAAATGGACCTGAACCTGGTTAGTATTCAAGCATGGCATGCCAGCACAAAAAGACAAAATGGTCCGAGACTTAAGACGAAATACCAAAACCCTTCAAGCCAAGACTATGAAGAGACCCAAGATGCACATTTCCGAGACTGAGACAAAACGTTAGTATGTCTCGACACTGAAATGTCGAGACCGACATGACACCATGACCCTGTCGAAAAAAATTAGACCATCTCCTCAGATTTTAATAGGAGATTTAACTTTTCATTTTGTATTCCCATTCTGCCAATAAATTTTGTACAGGCCTGTGAAGTTCAAGTTCACGTTCAAGTAATCAAATACCAACCTTGACCATGTTAAAGTCGGACACGTCGTTTGCCCTCGTCCAGACGAGTGTCATGTTACTGCGATACACCTGCGTCCAGCCATCATGAATCTCACACAGGTCTCTCAGCCGGTCGAAATCTTTCTGGTCGGCAATTCGAATTTTGCCAACTTCCATCATGTTTCGTTTCACGTTTCACCTCTTTTTTACTTCTTCAAATCGATCTGCTCAAATGTACCAACCTCTATCGATTAATCACAAAAGGTGCTCGTTAAACATTTGCAGGCTCGCAGGTAACGACATTCACTAGTCGATAAAGCACAGGACTGAAAACAACGTGGCCACACAAGAGTAGACGTAGGCATTAGGCAGGGCTGGACCTTTTACGTTTGACGTAAAAATCGCTTGATCTTAAGTTATACCTATCTTCTAACCATGGTTATACTCAGTGGTGAATTGGTGAAATTTCTGTAGTCTGCTCAAAGATGGTCCGCTATAATAAAGTGCATTTGCTTACTGCTTACTTATTTTTAACCGTAGATGTCAGCACATGCGCGTAGCACCATGTTGAAATTTGTAAACAGAACCAGCTGTAAAATTTTAGACGTTTGTGTGTCATTGTTTTATTTTGTTGGTAGTAATTGAAATCACTTAAAATTCCGCTCCAAACTCCAACAATGCCGTTGGCACCCCTTGCCAACCCATGGCAACGGGTAGAAGTAAAGGAGGCTTATGAGGCAAGTCGTTAGTTACATTGTTTACGTTTTGTGATTCAACAACAGCGCAGTTTTTTTCAGATAAAGTTTGTATTTGACTTCGATTTTTTCCGTATTAACTGTATGCTGTAAACAAAATAAACATGTAAAAGTTTGCGTTAGATTTTTTATGCAATGTTTTCTGAATCCGTGTCTGAACATTAGTACAGCAAATTATAGAAGGGTAGAGCTAATTAGGCCTACATCTCTGGACTTCTTCGTCTCTGAAGAGCTGATTAATTTGTTCACCGTGGATTATATTGTTTTGTGTACTATAATTATCAAGCTACAATAACTTGCTTTTGTTTTCAGCCTCAGGCACAGTTTGCGGAAGACATGATTGTCGATGTTGCTGACGAGGTGTGTCCAAAAATCTGTTAGCTCAAGTACAAAGTCATTTTCATGTAAATAAATGCACAGATGGTGTCATGAAACACAACACTGGCTGCATCTATCATTCAGGCATTAAATATTTTTAGATCAAGTACAAAGGCTTACGGTTAGGGCTAGAGTTACTGGTTAGGGTTAGGGTTATGGTTAGATTTAGCTATCTGAGCTGATCGTATATTTGATGTTGGTGTGGTTATCTCAGTGTTTTGTGACACCCATGCATTGATGGTTCTAATTATAAGAATATGCAGTCTGTTCTGTTTAGTATCAAGCAAAGGATTTGTTGATAGTTTGGAGGTAATTTGCATTAAAGTCTTTTGATGTTTTTGCTTCTGTTTTGGTTAATGAGCTTTATGTACGGCGTTATGCATCGCTTTCAGTATATAGTGGTTTTTGGCTATTCTTAGCCGAGGTATTTTATTGACCTGTGTTTTTTGGTGTGATAGTGCTGAATGTTGGTGATTGATGATGATTTTTTTATTGATCTTGATGATGATAGGAGACAATGACAATGACTGCCTGTTTCCGATATTAATATTTCAAACTTACGTCTTCCAAAAAATTTTAGTAACGATGCATAGTGTAGATTCACTATTTTACCTAGAGAGTTGATGTGGGCAGATTAAAGTTCATTGCTGTGACAGGCAGGCAGTCATTGTGTGGTTTATATGTCACAGAGTCAGAATGATGATGCAAAGATGTCAGAGATTGAAGTGACCAACGTCACGAGACTTGGTGAGAAGGCAGAGCCAAGTGACTTTGAGTTACTGAAGGTGCTTGGTCAGGGCTCTTTCGGAAAGGTGAACTTTTTCACTCTATGTCACATTCTATGTGATTTGGTCCATAAAAAGTAAACCCTTAACTTTTCTACATTTATTCGAGACTTTATTGGATGTTAACTGATTTTTAAAATTCTTTCACTAACACTTGACTAGTAAACTGGAAATGCTGATTGTTAAAGATTTCATTACATCCCAAGCGTATTGTGAAATATAGATTTAGAATCCTGAAAGTTACTGCCTAACTCTCTTATTCCAAAGCTGGCTGTATTTCACAAGGTAGTGTAGTGACACATTTTGAGTAGCATACTGAAGGGTGCAGTGGTGCAAAAGAATTTTCAAAATAGGTCGAAATTTAGGGCTAATTTTTTATTGGGCCACTTTGTGCAGCAGCAGCAGCATTTGGTCGGCTGTAAACTCTCCTCTGGTAGATCCTGTCTGACTGTAACATTTATATAATGTCAGCTTTAGGGCTTTTAGCCAGACATTGTTCAAGTATGCCAGCGGAGTCTTTATTTCCACGTATGGGCATGGCTGAGTTCTTGAGTATAGACATTTCTTTGTAAAGTATGCATTAGATTAAATTATAAGTTGCTGAAGTTATTGTTAGTCTATGTAATGCTGTCTTTACATATCATGTTATGATCAGTTTTTTTCATAAATCTGTCTGATTCAACCATTTGGTGAAAGTTTTTTGTTTCATAAATGCTGTACCAGCAAACGTCGGTAATGTGTGAATGTGAAAGATTTAAGAAGTCACTGCATATTATAAATTCGAAAGAAAGATGCAGCTGCAATGGTTAAAAACTGCTGTTTACTGATAGGACTGGATTATTGCATACTGGATGACCAGCCATGTCACTATAATCGTTATTTTATTGCAGGCTGTGGCAGCTTTAGCTTTGTCGCTTATTAACAGGTGTTTCTGGTGAGAAAAATCAAAGGCTGTGATGCTGGCACGATGTATGCGATGAAAGTTCTGAAGAAAGCCACTTTGAAAGGTGACTTGATGCAGCACTTGGTATTTTGTTGCAGCTTTGATAGTGATGTTTTTCTGCCATATCTGAGAGTAATTCTGTTAGTAATTAACCACAGTGTTTAGGCCTGAGTCTATATTTCTTGGTGTGTTGTTTAGTTCGTGATCGAGAGCGGACAAAAATGGAACGAGACATCCTGGCTGATGTGGATCATCCGTTTATTGTAAAACTTAATTATGGTACTATTATTCACTTTTTGGTTTACAGCAAGTTTTTTTCATTTCTTTTATTTTAAAAGTTATATTTACTTTTGGCAAAGGTTGTTAATATTACTCAAGTTCATGTTTCTTAAATGAAGCATAAACAGTTCATTTATTTGTGTAAACATACCGGGTAGTAATTGTACACTGAGTAATTGAAGAAAAAATTGTGGTGCCAATAATTGTCTTGATAGACTTATTTTGTATTGACAGTGTCATTTTGTGACATTTTAAGAAAATTTGTGTGTTCAGTTAAAAAGTATTACTTTAATTCTGTAATACATTTTTTTTACCCTGTAAAACATCAAAAAGTATTGATTCTTATCTGTTATGTTTGATGCTTTTGTTTTTGTGCAGCATTTCAGACTGAAGGCAAGCTTTACCTAATACTTGAATTTCTCAGAGGCGGCGACCTTTTCACAAGATTATCTAAAGAGGTTAGTT
>Ga0209671_1001746_pt1 | contig 18825 bp, 10 predicted proteins | sample WorMetHERISLAND2_2_FD_187401 | JGI IMG/M metagenome (GOLD analysis project Ga0209671, IMG submission 187401) | Marine gutless worms symbiont microbial communities from Max Planck institute for Marine Microbiology, Germany - Olavius geniculatus... | ecosystem: Host-associated > Annelida >...
GATGACATTGAGCAGTGGTGTGGGGCAACCCTGCAGGAGTTAAGGCACGCTGCCCTAGATAGGCAGCGGTGGGCAGCGATAGTAACAATGGCGTCAGACACCAACGGGCATTGAGCCCACGGTTGTCGATGATGATGATGATGATATAATGTAAACACTAAACGTATGTGACACTTACTATAATTCATATTTAGCATTTTACTTAAATACTTATACCTTCTGACCGTCTGTAAATATTGCTAGTTTGTTTTATGTTTATGTTTCACGAGGTAGTGTAGCGACATAACAAGTGTGGTGTGCATGCTACTGAGTAGGAAATTTTGCACGGAGTCTAATGGTGAAAAATTGTGAAAATTGATCAATATTTAGCAAAAGAACAAAATGCAAATGGAAAATGGCTCAAATCATTTAAATGGTTGAATGAAGTTGGGTGGCATTGGCACAGGTGGCGGCCGTTGGCCGTACCCGCATAGACAGTTCAATAACTGTCTGTCAGTCGGTCGGCGGCGGTCGTATTAAAGGACCAGACACTAGCGCTGAGCTGACGTTACGGATATGAATCATCTCGCACTATGCGGCTAGCTGATATCATCCTAACGCATTATATAGCCAACAGAGTGCGAATTAGTTCTGCATTCATCGAATCCCACAGACAGCTGCAGTGGCGAATCAAGACCGCGTGAAGTTGAACGTAGCCTACTGCCCGTGTAGCAAACAATATTGGCGCTATATTGAAAATATTGGTCAATATTCACATCATTGCACCAATACTGACACAATATCTGCACTGTATAGCGCGTATCTGCACAATGAACTTTCGGAATAGCGAGCCGGCACCGGCTGAGGTAGGATGGTTTAAATTTCTGAAGTTGGTAACGCCTCCTCTTCTCCGGTATATCATATATTAGGTTCTATACTGTCCAGGAAGTCAATTTGTTGATGCAGCTGGCCTGAGGTTTTTTGTTTGGCGTGATGATGTCACACTGCCGACATGATCTGCCCATTCTGGCGCTGAGTAGCCTATTTATCCGACGTCGGTTTCTCGTTTACTCGAGTGACTATATATACGCCTGGACTTAACTATAGCACAGCGAAAGAACAGCAATTATACTTGCGGCGTCAAACGACGCCAGTTTCAACTGAAATTTAGCCGGACTGCAGTGGTCTGCATAAACTACTTGCCAAATGCGTAGGCGTTTGCAGTGCTAATCTAATTATGCGAGCTTCGCTTTTTCTTTTTATGCGGCCGTCCTATAGGCCGCGTTTTTGTCTGTCCTTCGGTCTTGTCTGTCTCATATGGCATCTTAACTTGTAAACATACATATCTATGCCCCCTAAAAGCCAAATTTGGCGTGGACTTTACCGCGGAACTAAAGGAACAGATGCCAATTTTGTAGCTCAAAGGGTCAAAGCTCAAAGTTACAAACACAGTACACAGTACACACCTCATTTTAGTTATCTGCCATTAAGTTAGGAAGAAAAAAATCTTAAAATTTGATACATGGTAGACACTTTACTTCTGACAAAATATTGAAAGCAGAAGGCAACGAAAATATTGCGCCTCACCTCGGCAGACCACTGTCACAAAAATGGTTTTAAATTAAAATTTTACTAAAGTTTGCAACTATAGCATAAGTAAATTATTAGACAAACATTTTTGGAAAAGTCTATTGATGTTTAGTAACTCGAAGGAATACCAGTATCGTATTCGTATCGTCGTCGTTCCGATGGTGAAAAATTGATATTGACCCATCCCTAATTATGACGGCTTAGTTAATTATTCTATGCTTGCGTACGTATGTTTACGTGCGAGATAAATATGATAAAATTGTTAATTATTTAATAAGAATTGTAGTTTCGTGAACTGTCGTCTGAATATCTCTTACGTTAGGGTAAAACCATTTGCTAATATCGCTTTAAAAGACAATAGATAACTTGTTCATGGACTACAAGCTTAATGTTACATAGTCTGTGTGTTGCTATAGCGGTGATACCACGTAAATGTTATTGTCAGTGCGCGGCTCCTTGGTAACAGGAAATTTCGTTCCCACGTACTTTCGCTCCCAGGAGGGAAAGTTCCATACGTGCGTTTAGTTCTACGATAAAATTACACTTACACTAGTACAATTAGTACATCAATTCAGCACGTTAGAACAACTCTTAGTACAAAAGTAACATCTTATTTTACGAAAAACAACAAACGGCCACACCCACAATTTCCTCAATTCGTTTGTAAACACTAGTGCTGCTCATTTAGAACTTTTTGCGCAATCAGTACGCAAACGGTACGATACGCTGTTTTTCGTGAATAGAGCATATCATACGTACAAATTCTTACGTAAGCCAAAATTTACGCCAACGGTACGCATACGATACACAAAGTTTCGTGAATAGCATGCCTGATCGTAACCCCATCCCCAACACTAACTGTATCTCTAACCCCAAGGCTGACCCTAACCCTAACCTGAAACAGTTATGCAAAAAATGTGGATAACATAAGAAACATCATTGTGAGTCTGCTGAGATATGTCATGTTGCTTAAATCAAGGTATTCTATTTTGGACCGGCACCACCATTTTGTTTATTTTTTATATACTACATTTCGCAGTAGTTGTCACTTGTCAGTGGTTAGAAGGTGCATGGTTATTATTAAACTAGATAGCAGTCATAGCCTGCAGGTACCTCCGCCAAGGCAAAGCTATTCGCCAGGTGGCGTCACCACATTCACTTTGCCAGCCTTATGCCCCCTTTAATGCAATGGTAACGAGAATTTCAAAGTGATCCAGAATCCAGGATTCCTGCCCGATCACGCCCGAAATTGAATCACTTGTAGCTTATGCCATGCCCGACATACCCTCAAAATTTTAGAAAGATCTGTCCATAACTTCGAGTTATCTTGCTCACACACAGACAGACAAACAGACAAACGAAGTCCGACAAAAATATAACCTCCTTGGCGGAGGTAATGATTTCTGTAGCAATGTGAATGTGTGTGCATTGTACAAGTACGAAGCAAGGAGTATGACAAAAACTGCAAGTTTCATTTCGTCTCCGTATGAGAACCTGAAAGGGTTTGCAGCATCTCGCCCGCCTGTGATAATCTTCATGGTGTGTATTGCGCTGATATCAGTGATACTCATGACACTGGCATTCATTGTCAGAGACAACGAGCTGAAGAAACCCGACGTTTCTCGGGTAAAATAGCTTTTATTAACATATTTTTATATACTGCTACCGGTGTGGCTTGATAGTCTCATGTTTAGCATGTCTGACGCAATGATCTTGAGACCCGAGGTCGCGGGTTTGACTCTGGGCCACTCCACTATCACCACCACACCACAGCCCATCGGTGCAATGCTTGAGTTTGCTGCTGCTAGTTCTTTTACTAATACTGCTAATTTTAAATTTTGTTAACTAACCATTGAATTGTGTACATTATTTGCCAGATGACGCATAATTACCAGATGCTTTGAAGTTATCAGTCAGATTTGATTGTTGACACTCAATCTTTTGAATAGGAAAACAGTGTCAAATCTTTTCAATTTACAATTGTAATTTAACTTATTTCTTCAAAATAATTGAAGAGTATATGTCATTAATGAAAAACAGTAAACAGTTCAACTATACTAGGTCTACATGCTCAGCTGTGTTTGCAATTTATCCATATGGGTATAATGTTTTTTTCTTTTTTCACAGTGTAGCACGGTAGCGCGTGACACTGTTGTAAAGGCAACTATCAAAGTCAATGGGAAACTCCAGATTTTGGGCACTCGTAGCCCCCAAACCTGTGAATCAATCGAGTTAAAATTTGACTTGGATGATTACGTCGCGGTCTGACCCTACGTGCCAAAAATGGTACAAATCGGCCTAGCAGGCAGGGCAAAGGAGTGAAATATAATGTTCAAAATGTTCAACTGGGTTATTTTTTTCATTTTTTACTTTTCTTGCCAAGCTCTGGAGAACACATTTTTGGGAGTAGCGCCACATTTTTTGCACTGGATGACATGTTTCGGTGGGGATTGATTTCCTAGGGTGGTCTCAACATTCATTTTTAGTATTTTTCCCTTCTAATCTCCCAAAAACCCAAATTTTAGGCCCATTTTCGGACTTGGACAAAATACCACTGAAAATGCTTAACAATGGAGATGCTCGCCTGCAAACTACCTTTAATCGTCATTGTAGCCCCACTAAAGTGGCATAGTGAATAGGCAATGTGGCCTCGGGAATTGCAAGTCTGCGGTTATTTTGGACCCTCTGCCTACAGGTCACGTGACATGGCTCATGCGCATTGTGCAGTGAACTTTTGGCCTTTAACAGGGGCAAATGCAAGTTTGAGGCTTTGTATCTCCCTAACGGTGCAAGTTAGATGCAATTTTACAATGGACCACCAATAGAAAACCACATATGCCGAATCGAATGGTCACATGACCTATGACGTCACGTGACCCCAAAAGGTCAAAGTCGTGACCCCATTATCTTTGGGGTGCCATATCTCCGTAACGGTGCAAGATAGATGCATGGTCACAATGGACCACCCATAGGAAGTCGCCCACCGCAAGTTGAATGGATCACAGTATTGCTTTCAACTCACAATTAAATTTGCTAATAAAACAGCAAATATTAAATATAAAAACTTACCAGTTCACGCTACTCTGTAAGGGCGACGAAGTCACACATCCAAAACAGCAGAAATCATCTTACTAGGACACAGTGATAGAACGACGAACTGGCTGCCCTTACAAACCCATGTGACATGACCCCATTTAACCTTTTCCACTCTCGCATTATCTCGTGAGCCAATAAATGTGGTCAATGCAAATGCGATACAAATGTTTTCCAGCTGATTAAATGTACCGCTGGTCCGTAGCTAAAAAGAGTTAAATTGGAAAAAGAGTTTAACCTTTTTTGGAAGACTGGTTATATGTGGGCATGTAGGTGTACGGTACCTTAATCACCATGGGCTGTAGATCATTTATTCATGCAGACTGCAGAAGTCGTGATTTCGTCAGTTTATCCACACCTTGCATGAATCACTTGAATTTAGCTTTTATCTTATCAGCCTCAAAACTCACGAACAAACATTTCAAAATTAAAAATGAAATCGATCCACAATGTTTCTTGCCACTTGTGCGCAAAGTCTCTGTGTTCACTGTTCAGTGCTTACTTTACTTGAGAAAAAAAGGAACGTATCATTCAATATTAATTTTATCGATGATGAAAGCCTTTAAGCTCAATATATGGGCCTGTTGGGTACTGGTATATTACAAATTTACAATAGAGGTTACTTATTGATATTGCTGCGTTACCACGTGCCTGTAATATATCGTTAAGTAGTCACGGACGATTTATATGCCATAGTTGTGCACAACTTTGTATGGAAGTTATAAAGGACTTCATTCCTGCTGGGCCAGCGGCCCACTTGATACAAGGTACAATGCAAAATTTTAATTTCACATAGTTATTGGCTTACGGGATAATGCAGGGTGGAAAAGGTTAAATGGGGCACGTCGCATGGGTTTGTAAGGGCAGCCAGTTTGTTGTTCTATCACTCTGTGTCCTAGTAAAATGATTTATGCTGTTTTGGATGTGTGACTTGGTTGCCCTTACACAGTAGTGTAAACTTGTAAGTTTTTTATATTTAATTGTTTATATTTGCACGTGTATGTTGACAGGATTGGAATGTATTTTTGGAGAGCTTTGCTGAGCTGGAGTTTTGCATTCAGCCCAACCACTCCATCGGTGCGTCTGCAACCACTTTGCACACAGTGTCTCGGCCGGATTTGTCGACCACACCGGCACCGCCTGATTTCAGCCTCGGCTGGAACATGGTCAATGTCAGGTCAGCAATTATTCTAATAGTTTTTTTAACTTTTTGTGTTGCTGATATATCATATGCTAAGCATTTAGTTCTGCAGTTTGTGCTACAGACTGTTGCACTTTGAGTCTTTGATTATACAGGATGGGCTAAAAAAATGTGCCATCTTACTTTTGTCCATATTTTCACCAAAAATCAACTGATTTTTAAAATTTTTTCACTGTTGCATTCTGTGCACAATTAGCAATAAAGTGATTATTGCATATTCTGCCACACGTTAACTGTGTCACTACACTACCTTGTGAAATACAAATGAAGTACAAGAAAAACTAACAATAAGAGACAGCAAGCCCATTGAAAAACAATATACACTTCCGACCAAAAATGCAGTGAATGATCTGTATGATGATACACTTTGTTAGATTCGTTTCTTTGGATATCTGACGTATTGAACGATGTGTTTGTTTCTGGCCTTCATGGTTCAGCAAGCCTACCATTTCATTCACAGTGATCATGTTCTCTTCAGTACGTGTAACGTGTATGCTTCAGTCTGCTGGTCTCATGCCATTGGTCGATGCTGCATGTTTCCAAAATCAGTCTTAATAACATTCCCACGCTTTCCCTGTTGCAGTTTATCTTCAAAAATTCTGCTAGTATTCTCAGAAAACTGTATTTTTTGAACCAGTACAAGTTCTTAATCAGAGTTTTGTCTCCACTGCTAAATGACACATTACATCACCGGTATATCATCAGTGCATTAAAAATTATTATTTACGACAATATCACCTGCTTTTGTTTACAGACATCAGAAGTGTACATAAAACTAAGCATAATTTAATTTTTTTTATAAAATTAGTGAAAATTGTTTCAGAATATGATTTTTTTGCATACGTATTATAGTGATTTTGGTGATTTATGAACATCTATGTTTCACATGGTAGTGTAGCGACACAGAAGTGTGATGGGATATTTAACAACAACTTTATTGCTAATTGTCCATAGTATGTGACAGTGAAAGAATTTTGAAAAGCCGTCAATAATTGGCGAAGATATAGACAAAAGTAAAGTGGCACGTTCTTTATGGCCCATGGTGTAGTTTAGTGCCTAATAAGTTACAGGTCAGGTTTGTAATTTTTTTTGTCATTAATGCTTTAGAACTTTTAAGTTTCCTGCTCTACTAAAAGGCATGAGTAACAACTTTCTGTAGGCTTTGAGCTTGATTACAGCATTAGTTCATTACATTGTTCTGGCTAATTAATGAACACTCCATCGGTACTGGGGGTCCCCCCCAAAATTTTTTTAAAAGGGGGTCCAAAATTGACTTAAATTTTAGCAAATTAGACACAATAACTTTAAAGCCAAGTGGATTAGCCTGATGAAACTTTGCCACATGACATAATGCTAGGTGGGGGTGATAATGGCTGTACAACTTTTGGGGGCTACCATCCCCTTAAAATTTGGGATGGTGAAAAGCATCCAAAATTTGGCACTATTTAAGACAACTTGCGACTTTGAGAGCGAATATCTCTGGAATGGATGGAGATATTGACAAATGGTAAATGGCATTATTAACTACAATCTCTTCCACATTGAACAGAAATGGTGAAATTTGGTCTGCTAACAACAACGTTTAGTTGGCTAATGTCTACCCACCCTAAGTCGACACTGCTCGTTCTGCATATGCTAATGCATTTGAGTTCGGGCCACATGATTTTGCTACGGGAAAATTTAAATTCCTGAAATTTTTCCCCCAATCGGACTTGTACGATGTTGGGCGTACTGACGTTGGGCTTTGCTACAATTTTCTAGTTGTCTACTTTTTTTATTTTCTAAATTCAGTTATGAATTAGTTTCACAAAATTGGTTGTCTTTTTTTTGTTTTAAGCTGTTCGATTTACTAAACTGAGTGATTCTTTTTAGTGGTTGGAAGTGAATACAATAGCTGTTTTTGCACGCTCTTGTAATAATTACAGTATTTAATGACATGGCTGCTGCTGGCAATTATTGCTATATACATTGATGTGCTACTGTTGTGACTGGACGTGTGCTGACAGGAACTATTCAGTGTCGATGATGCTGGCTGTTCAGCCCACACACGAGTTCGTCAGCATTCCGCACAATGTCACATACCTCACCGGCATCATTGCAGGCTCCGAGATCGGCCTTCATGGTAATCTCTCGTCATTTGTTTACTCTCATTGTATTACTAGCTTGCCTGCCGTGTTACGAAATGCAGTAAGACACGTGTGTGAACCGTTTTGGATACACATAACTCATTCATTACTTGCTGACTCAGTCTCAGAGCCTGTCAAGCCTATAGAAGTCATTGATGGTTTCAGTAAGGATGCCATCAGCCAAAAATTGAAATTGCTTAACTGCTTCAGAAAAATTTTCGAGGACCTGTGTGTCAAGTGAATGATACTAAAAGCCTTTCAAAATTTTTTTTCGATTTTTGCCATCTGCTTTTTGTTTTCACCGCTTAGATCTTGAGCACTTCCGGCTGACTCCAGCTAAATATGAAAAAATTGGCCAAGTAATCAGCCGCTGGAGAGTTTGTGTGTGTTAGTTAATTTAATAGTCCAGCTTGTGGCATGAAGCATCATTGTTGACTGCTGGTATCAGGTCCGGCAGCTGATGAGCCGATCTATGTGACAATGCAGCTTCCGTATGAGTGGAATGCAACACATTGCCATCCGTCACGGCGTCACAGCTGTGGTGTTGTCCACATTTACACCTGTGTCCACTTCCAAGCTTCAGATTTTGTTTTTCCTCCCGGGCGGTTTGTATGCACACATGTTATATAATAGCACTTTGCTTTGCATCACATTCATAGTCAGTCAATATAACCAATTTTTAGATATGGTTTTTCTGTGACATTTTGTATTATCTGCACACAGTGTGTGTTTGATTGTTTTGAGGAATGTTTTGCTAAATTTTCTATTTTGTTGTCATATTTAGCCAGTTTATCTTCGCATGATCTTTTTAAAGATCTTTCTAATTCTGTGGGGTGGCACACAAAAGATGGAACATTAAGTTTTTTTTACAAAGATTAAGACATTTTTGGGGCATGATTAGATTCAATCATTGTACAGTGAAATGTGGTCACTCATATTGAAGACTGTGTTTGCTTTTGACCGCTTTTCACTGCAATTGTCAGGGTTAATCATTTAAGAAACTGCCGGTCTGCTCAGTTTTAGTAAAAAAAATACATGATACATTTTTACATGCCACTCTGTAGGGCACACATGCCGGTCCACATTACCTAAATTTCTATTTTAGCAAGCTGATTTGTTTTCTTTCACAATTCAGTGCTGCGATGCTGTCCTTTTGTTGTTGGGAGGGTCATCGAGCCTGAAAGAAAGTTATAGAAGTTACCAAAAATTTGCCTTTGAGGACTCGGATTAACTTCAGCTTCATGGGGACGATGATATTCCGCCTGCTGACCACCTCTGGAAACGAGCCTCATCATGTCCACATGTGGTAATGCTGTGGTCCTTGTCGACTGCGTGTTAAGCCAATGATGATGGCGAATGTTTTTTTTACTTTTAACGTATTTTTGTGTGTATAATCCAGCCATCAGTTGCGACATTTAACACAATCGTTCCATTTATTCGCTCCTGTACACTTTGCTGTTGCCGTCTGTTGGGTGCAGAAGTCCTGAGGTGTGTGAAAGCATCAACGACACTGGGATTGTCTACCAGGCGCAGATCGTTGGTCACAAGTCGAAGTTTTACCCGTACCGATGTCGTACGAAACCTGTGATACAGATCAGTTACCGGCTTGATCCAACTCTGACCGTCATGCTGTCCCTGGTATGCCTCTTCAGAGTTTGATGCCTTTGGCACTGTTTGATGGTTGATATCTGGTGCTGAAGGCATTATGTTTTAAGTTTTTCTGCTAACTCTTTAGTGTTTTTGGCATTTGGTTGCTGTCATTAGCAACTGCATCGGGTCTGCTTGTAATATTTGTTTTCACTTGTGGAATCTAGCTAGAAGCAGAGTAACCCGTGTGTACTGTGTAAGTTAATTAGTCAGACTTGGAGTAAACAAAGTTGCAGGATCAATCTTTCATGCTTTTTGGGTAAGGTATGATATTACTACTTGTCACTAACAAATTGCCAGCTATTATAAGCTGAATCTCAGGCATCTGTTGACAGCTTATTTTAAACACTTTTGATTTAGTTCACATTTTATTACCTTGCATGTTAATATGGTAATGTTGATTGGCTGGTGAATGTGTATTTGTGCATTTAGTCCGATCGGTCATTAATTAACCTTCATTTGCTTCATACGAGCTATTTCCTGTTTGTAATGACAGTCACCATGTTAGTCTATGCCATCGTGCGTGGCCGTCCCAGCAAAATCAAGATTATACATGCATCGGTATGTATCTAATTGCTTCATAATTTTATAGTATTTACGTATGTTTTTTGCTTTTGCTGTATAAAATTTGATAAATGTAAGTGTAGTTTACTTTAAATATTTGATATTCTTTACACTCTTTCCAGTGTTTTCACTTTACATGTGTTTGTTGTTTGCTTTATTTACTTCGGTGTAACTGTAAATGCATTGGAGTTGTATATGCAATATTCGTTATGTTCTTCTTTGATGTTTATGTGTTTTTGTTTTGTTTTCTTGTGTTATCTGTTTACTGTTTTGTATAGTCATAAGTGTGGTGCAATCTTTTTGTAAGAAATGGTACTAGAGGCTTCACAGTGTATTCTTTAAATGATTGCTTAAAGTCATTCGGTCTAAATGTTGCACACTTTTATCTTGCTATGTCGATGCCAGCATGATGTCATGAGGCATAAGACAGTGAGTGTTGACTCATTAATCTGATTACAGTTTTTGCAGAGGCTGCAAATAGTCTTGTAGGCCTTTGGTTCTGTGAAGTTGTTAACTGCATGATAAGATGGATCTCTGGACTGTTGAAACTGCTGTCCAATAATCCAGTAATTTGCAAAAGCCCACAAGACACACACACACCACACACAGCCGCTTTTGGAGACCTACGTAATTTAGAATAGCTTGAGTTGAGTTTGTTGCTTAAACAAAGTTAAAAGTATTGGTCATTTTAGCCAACCATACTTAGTACGGCTGGGCTATTTGTAGCCTATTCTGTGTCGTGCATCTGTCATTTGTATTCTGTTTGTAACGTGTGTAACCATGTCGCTGTCTGCAGCAGTTTGGCCATGATACACAATGCAAATTGTCCGCCTGCATCCTTGTTCATGGAAACGGTTTATTTTCCGATACCGGAAGTAGTGCAGTTTTGATACTAAACAAGTAAATACAAGATTAAATATAGTGACAGGCATTTGGCAGAGTATGGTTGGCATTTCCTAACGACAGCTGGGCTATTATTGGTGTTGCATTAACAGTATGTGCCTTGACTGCCTGTCTGTTATGTTGCAGTCTCTGTCATCAGTTACAAGCAGCTTATAGCGATGGAATCATTTCGTCGTAGAAGAAATCATACTTCATTCTGACGTCTTGATCTGTGCCTGCCTGCGTTTTGTATTATTGTATGTGTTTACGCTTGAATGTCGGATATTAGATGTACAGCTTATAGCGGTTTGTTTGTTTGGTCCCGTTTTTTCTTGTTTTTCTTTGTTGTGTGAAAGTGTGCATATTGTCATGTCAGCCAAAGAAGTTGCGCGTTTAATGGTGTGTCATTTATTTATTCAGGTTCCTACCCTTCAACATTGGTCAAAGTTTTCAAGATATTCGGCTTTGGCTTAATGTGGTGGTCAACATGTTGGTCTGGATCAATGATGTTACTGTATTATATGCCAGACCTGGTTAGTACTTGTATGGCTGACTGCAGATGGATTGGCAGATTGGATGGATAATCGGTATTTGTACACCTGTCAGATCACTCAAAATTCCCAGTATATTCGAATAAGTATCAGCACCGTCATCCATAGCTGCAGGTAGGTACAACGAGTACGAGCACTAACCCTGTAATGGGCTCGTATCCATTATCCATGGTCTCGGAGTGCAAACTGGTGTCTGGCTGAAGGCTGAGGAAACTGATTAGCACTGCCTTATGGGCCTTTTGGTTTTGAAAGGATTTAACATTGGGCCAGAAATCCAACATGTATCGAATTAACAGCTTAAGACTTATCGGTATGTCTTGTAGACTATTTCAGATAACTCTGATGGTCATGGTCCTACAAATACAAGATAATGTTCATACGAACACAGAGTCTGTCCAATGCATTTTGATAGTTTACAGTATATGTCCATATAAATATAATCAGTGAGCTGTTTAGACTGGTAGAAAAAATAAAACAGTTTAATTTCAAACTGAACAGCAGCAATGATCCTTTCATCCTTCTCTATTATTTTAACTAAACAATAGACATTGTCAGTCATGAGACCATTCGATTCACTATAAATTGTCTATCATCACCTTTATCTTTCACCGTTATGGAGATATGGCGCTTCAAAGATAATGGGGTTGCGCCTTTGACCTTTTGTGGTGACGTCACGCGACCATTCGTCTCCTGGGGGTCGAGTTCTTATCTGTGGTCCATGGTGACCATGGGTCCATCTGGCACCGTTACGGAGATATGGCGCCTCGATATAATGGGGTCACGAGTTTAACCTTTTGGGGTCACGTGACGTCATCGATCACGTGACCATTTGACTCCCGGGGCCGAGTTCCTATATCTTGCACCGTTATGGAGATATGGCGCCTCAAATATTGGACGCATGGACCTGGACACAAAAAGAAAGATGGAAGACTGGAAAGAGGAAGGGTTAAGGGAAGGGAAGGGAAGGGACAAGGAAAGTGGAAAAGAAAAAGGAAGGGAAAGGGGAAGGAGAAAAGGAATGGAAAGTAAAGGGAAATGGAAAGGGGAAATAAAAGGGGAAGGGTAAAGGAAAGGGGATGGAGAAGGGAAATGGGAAGGAGAAAGGGAAGGGAAAGGGAAGGTGGAAGGAAGATAGCTTAAGAAATGTAGGATGCACGGATGCATGGACACAAAGGTGATTTTATACTCGGTCCAATTCTATGCATTGCATTGGACAGACAACAAGTGGTGGTGCACATTACTTTTGCTGTAATACAGTGATGCGTATAGCAACTTTGTTAATTATATGATGTACTAGCATGTGCCTTCAGTGTTTTGTCACTGTTGGTTGGCATGCATCATTAATTGACCCATACATTAGCAAATGGATGAATGGGATGTATTGCGGTTTGTCTGAACATTCACTGTAAACTGTTGGTGTGCCACATATAAAGATTTTTGCACTAACTTTAGTTATTGTGTACAACACTTGTACAGTCTTGTTGTCATTATTTTTCTGTTGTTTGTTTGTTTTTTTGTTATGATATGAATGTAAAATTGGATTTTGTGATATGTTATGCAGGATAATTTGATATGATAATCAGTGTTTGTACACCGGCAAATCCCTCAAAATTCCCAGTATATTTGAATAAGTATCAGCACCGTCATCCATAGCTGCATTGATGTATATCTTCGTCAATTGATTTTTGTTCTTGTCTCACTTATCCCCCTACAGATAAGTTCGTTTTTGTCTCATTTGTTATGTTTCTGTTGGCAGTAGCGATCATTTACTGGTATGTAAAAAGTCCAGCAGTTTACTCAACCCAACGTTGAGTAATTTCGGAAATGTTGAAAACAAAAATCTAAAATTGTAGTAGTAGTAGTAGGCCTACTAGTAGTAGGATTAGTAGTAGTAATACGTGGGGCGTTCAATAAGTTCCAGGACTGTTCTTCTCAGCAAGCACACAGTAACAGCTGAAAACCAAAACTGTTATGAAGTTGTACTGCCACTATTGTACATCACTTACCATGGTCTCATTTTTGACGTCACGTTGTGGCGTCATTATTATTAAGATATAAATGATGGGCGTTGACGTTTGTTTAGCAAATTAGATTACAGATTTAATCATAAAAATTTCTAGTTGCAGAAGGTGTAGAAAGTGCTGAAATTTATTGTAGATTATTTGTAGTAATTTGCAGTGACACTTTATGACTTTTGAAATTATTTGAATAGTTTGCCCGCTTTTGCAGCGATCATCAGTCAGTTAGTCAACTAGTGATGCTGTCAGTGTTGAAGCACTGCGTATGGCAAAAATAGTCAGCTGCAGACAAAACATTTTTTGGTTTACTTAAAGAATTGTTCTTGCAGACTTTTTGGCTTAGAAGACATACTGTGAATGAACAATATTACAAAACATTATTGTCTGATTTATTACGACCAGCAATTCACAGCAATTGACCAGGTCTGCTGCAGAAAGGTGTCATTCTTTAAAATGGCAGTGCCCCATTGTACAATTGGCCAATTAGACAGTTAAGAAAATTGAAAAGATGGGCTGGGGACTGGTACAGCATTTGCCATACAGTCCAAATTTAGCTCCAAATAATTTTCGTTTGTTTGGACCACTGAGTAAATCACTTGGAGACATTAAGCTTAAAAACGATGAAGATGTGCTACAGCAGAATGTGCAAAAATTTCTACAGGTGCCAATAAAAAAAACTTAATGCTACGGGTTCCATCCGACTTGTAGAACAATGGGAACATTGCAGTGAACTGCAGGGAGAATATGTTGAAAAGTAACATAACTGTTAGAAATGTGCGATTTATTGTTGTTGTATAAGGGACGTAGTCCTGGAACTTATTGAACGCCCATCGTAATGGTATAGTACTGTTAGAAATGTAGTGATCTCTACTGTTTTATCATGGGTTGCTCCATTTTATCGTTTTTTTCTGCATAATGCACGAGGTATTGTGGTAGAGAAATTTTGCGTTATTATATTAGGATTGTTTTGTCAGCACTGAAGTATTTGTCTGTTGATGATTAATAGTAGGTAAAGAACCGAAGAAGAATATTAAATGTATATGTGTATAGGTAAGGGGTGAGTGGTGGGAGTATCCGTGGATACTACCATGGTGTCGGAACTTGATTCCAGTTCCGAGTTTTCAAAGTCAAATCGTGGGCTAATTCTAATAATAATTGTAGTAATAGTAGTAGTCATAATACTGCAGTTGTGAAATGCCATATGTAAAGCTATGGGTCATCTGTATAGCTTTTCAGTGTGTAATTGGCTCCTAGCTATGTAGCAGATGATATGGGGTAGCAATGAATTGATTGTTGACTGCAGGGGTTGCAGTGCAATGAAATTTAAGTTATCGTTGTATATACTTTTTGGTGAATTTGATGTGATGTATGCATTCTTCTCGAAGCGTGAGCACTGTGCTTACATTGCTTCTTGCAAGTAAGATTTTGTGCATAACTTGTATTTTTTTGTTACTAATTCAGACAGATCTTTATGTTTCAGCCTTAGTTATTGCACTTGTGTATTGGAATAGTTGCAGATGGGTGTCAGTTAATTTTTAACAGAGTAGAAAAAAATGACAACAATTGCCTAACAGGCTGTCAGAGGAAGCATAGGCCCATTAGTGCTGAATGCTTGTCGTAGTTAAAGCAGCTTATTAAACAAATAGCACAAAACATATGGGCGTTCAAACGGCTGCGTGCGGTATAAGTTGTTTGTTTGTGACGAGTGACAGTAACTTGCATGAGAATGTATTTAAGCTTAAAGCTACCGTTCAGTTTGGCAAGACTGCAGTTGTGTTTGTATGTGGTTGTGAATGTTGTACTGTTCACTCAGATACTCAGCTGCAGGTTCTTGAGAATGTTCACATTGTTCAGTGTTTAGTTGTTCACTTGCCATTATTTTGGTGCACTGAGTTTGATGTCATCGTTTTCAGCGGTGTTGTGTCAGGGGGCATTTCCCCCCCCTTCAAGTTTTTTTCGCTATCCAAAAATTGTCTTGTGAGAGAATTTTTGTCCGTAAATTTGGGGTTGAAACCCCTATTTTTGTAGAATTTAGAGGCAAAATTGAAATTTTCAGTTTGCATAGCTTCCTCTGTCAAAAATTTTTCACAGTCTGCAAGAAAATTTGCTGCTCTGCTTTTCTAAACCCCCGACGCTGCTGATTACTTTGTTTATGTTCACTTGTTGCCCAATCATATGCACACTGCATCAGAGTCTTCTGAAACAAACTTTTGCCTGTCGTACTCATATTGGCCTTAGTTTATGTCTGTTTCATATTGTGATTGGGTCTTACTCATGACAGTGGCTTTAACGGTGATGTCTGATTCGACTAGTTGCATGTTTACGCAGTTGTTCTGTATTCAGTTCAGGAAATGCATGAATTACTGGATAGTGAACTGTTATTTTACTGTTTTAAGTTTTGCAGCAAACAAAAAAGTACAGTAAGTTTTACTTTAAATGCGTTTTTCTCGAAATCGTTATTTTCGTAGATGTCCGGTACCGATATTTGCACTGAACCCTTCAATTGTCATAGTCCTTATTTGGCAACTCCTCTCATTTTGAAGAAGCCACTTTTTTTACAATGTGGAAATACAAGTTCTTTGGATAGGAAAATAAAAGTTGTGGGCGTGCCACTGGAATTATATTGCTAAAATGTTCCCAGAAACATGCTATGGTGCCTGGATATGTAGAGAATGACTTCATCCCAGTTTGTGCCATTCTTCTAAATGCCATACCCTGCTGGAAAGAGAAATATCTGCTTGCTGTTCATAGCTTGTCCTTTGTGGCATTTATTGACAAAATTGCTTTGCATTGTAAACGTTTCGTTACTAAACTCACATTCTTGCTGCCGGAAACATCTTTGTTATGACATTTTTATGGCACTTCCCCTTGCTTTGCATCCATTGGCTACCAGCAAAAACTGTTAGGATGTGTCAACACCGACCACCAGTAGTAGAGTCCCTGTAAAGCATTGCAGTTATTACATTGACAGTTGTGAATTTTGTAACCAGATATATTTGTTATTGCTATACTTGAATTTGACTTTGTTCAGTATGTAATACTTTCTATGCTCTTCGCTATGTGTGCTGGACCTACTCAGCAAACATAGAGTGACTGCGTTTCAAGCTGACATTTTGCATTTTTTGCTGTTCATGTGGATTGGAAAACCAATACTAGTAATCCAGACATTTTTGCAACTACATCTGTATTTATCTGTGAAATTTGAATTTTTGAGTCAGTTTTGCTTCGTTGGCGTATGAGGGTTTGAAATGCCATTAGACGTTGTTGTGATCTGTGCGTTTGACTCAGTCTTATATGCTAGTAAACTCAAAACAGAAAAATATGTTGACATACTGTTTGGCTGTTTCTCCAAATCTGCAGAACCCTCCTTAACTCTAATCTCGACGTTTAAACTTTTGAGCTGAAAATTGGCACACTTCAGTTATTCCTGAACGTTAACACCAATTTTGGTATTTTACGTCTTGTTTTTTGTCAGGAGCCCATATAGTGAGATGGACGAACAAGCAAGACCTGTTAGGGTGGTTTCACAATACTGTAACTCATTAGGTTGTGATGTCAGTATTTGTCAAACTTGGAGTTTGCATTTCAAATGGTGTGTCATATTTTTGTTTATAATCACGTCACATTGAGTGTGGGCTACAGTGAAATAACAGTGGCTTTACGTTCCGGCTGTTGGCTGCATTTTTGTTTGTATTTTGTTCTGCTTGTTGCTACACTCTGCTCGGACATTGATTAGCTTTCTGCCAGGGCTGTATTTCTAGTTGTTGTGGGTGGTCATTGGTAGAGACATCTCAGTTTGTCTTGGTGTGGTGGTCCCCTGTCCTCCAATAGACAGCATTATCATATTGATGTCGGTCTGGATGATAACAGGGAAGATTATTAGAACTACCATTATGTTAATTATATATGCACGCGTATAATGGAGTTCTTACAATTTTTGGTTTAGGTTTAGCTTGTTTTTTTTGTGTTTTGTGTTTCTGTAAAGGTTAAAATTACTGTTCCGTTATTATGTGTTTGTGTGCATTTTGCCTGGAAAGGCCGTCCCCAAAATGACCTATACTGTGTCGGGTGGGACGTTAAACCCTACTCACTCACTCACTCACTCTTGGTGTGGTGGATAAAGCCTTGTTGTTGATCGGATAAGTTGCTGTGATCCGGACCTGGTTACCACTTGGATGGGTGACTGTCTGCAGAAAGGAAAAAGCAGCCACCAAGGTCAACTCGGCCTTCCATTTCTCTGGGGTAGTTGAATTAAGGTAGGACACGTTCGGCTGTATCGGGTAACACTCCTGATGCCCCGTAGCTCTGAGGTGGGTTCCCATGAAGAACTGTACTGTACATACCTTTAAACATTTCGTGATGTTACAGTTACAAAACGTCCTTAAGTACACATCTATAAAATTGAATCGGATCTCACATGGGAGTCATTCATTTCGTAAGGCCTTGAACTTTCTATGAATCTACGGCGGCCCTGTTACGTGTTTGTCTTCTAAAGTTGTTGCATTGTTGGGTATGTAGTGGCTTTTGTAATTAGTATCACTAATCCACGTTAACTAAGTACACAATTATTGTCTGTATAGCGACTTGGTTGTTTCACATTTCACTTAACTTCTCGTTCTGTTGTTGTTCTCGTTTCACAATAAGAAACACTTGTGATACCAGTAACTGTCTGTGTTCATAATAGTCGCTAATGAGGTGGTGGATTTTGAGGGCTAGCTTGATTGGACTTTGACTTAAGTCAAATATCACTGCTAGAAAGAAAGATATTTTTTCATTTTGATAAAATAGTCGTGGCTGTTAGGATGAGCGTTGGCATTTCATACTGAGTTACTGACACCGTTGGCTGGACAGTTTTATGCCACGTTCAGTTCACACGATGACGCAAACGTCTAGCATAGACCTACATGAAGCAAACTTAGAGCACACGTCGTGCACGTGTAGGCCTATATTGAATACGTTTGCTTCATGTTTGCTTCATCGTGTAAACGGGGTATTACTGTCGTTGGTTAATGTTTTTGACGGCCCGTGGTAAACTGAGCAGTGAAGACATAATGTGTAATTGTGTATTATTTATTATTTATTTTAATATGTAATAAACACTCGCGACAAACGCGCGAGAACAATAACATAGAAAAACAGTAAAAGAAAACTACAAACTTTGGACTTACTAAGGT
>Ga0209671_1001749_pt1 | contig 18812 bp, 7 predicted proteins | sample WorMetHERISLAND2_2_FD_187401 | JGI IMG/M metagenome (GOLD analysis project Ga0209671, IMG submission 187401) | Marine gutless worms symbiont microbial communities from Max Planck institute for Marine Microbiology, Germany - Olavius geniculatus... | ecosystem: Host-associated > Annelida >...
GCCCAACACTATACATGGTGTTTCATAAAAGGACCCCTTTTTCATAACTCACTCAAACAATGATAAATTTACATGAAATTTTTACCAGTTGTAGCTGAAAAAATACTAATTCAAAATAATTTAGCAAAATATGGCAGTTGATTAAATATTCTTTGCTAGTCATGATGTAACACTGACATCATGTGTCGTGGGTACAAACTTGCTAGTCTCAACTGATGCTGTCAGTTGCTACCCTGCTTCGACAGTAAAAAATCTGGTTCGCTGATGACAAATTTTTGAAGTTTTGCAGTTGCAGTCACAAAAAATGTGCTAAGCGATCATATTTATGTGTTTGTGGGGATAGCTGGTCTTTCACATGTTCGAGCAAGACAGTGCACTAGCACACCAAGCTTGCAAGATGGTTGAGTTTTTGGATCGTGAGACGCTTGATTTCATGTCTCAATGTTGCTCAGTGCTGACACGAAAACATTTTTTCATTAATGAACCAGACTAAGTTCACCATCGAAGCAGGGTAGCAACTGAAAGCACCAGTTGAGACAAACAAGCTTGTACTCACGACACATTATGAAGTCAGCATTACGTCACAACTAGCAAAAAACATTTAATCAACTGCCGTATTTTCTTAAAATATTTTGAATTAGTATTTCTTTAGCTACAACTGGTAAAAATTTTGTGTAAATTGGCCATCATTTGAGTGAATTATGAAAGAAAGAAAAAGTAAAAAGGTCCTTTTTATGAAACACCGTGAATAAGTAACAAAAAATCCAAACTGAACATTACAGTAATGTTATAGACAGCAGAAAGCATGATCACATTTCCTACCTACACCTGACTATAAAAAAAATCTAATAATAATATCTAATAATAATTAATAACCATTTACAACATGCCATAGTATGGCACATTACATGTTCAACTGTGGTATCATCAATCATCCTAGGATCTGAAAAATACTCAAACTTTGACACTGTTACTTTGGAACAGTTAAGACATCCGCTAAAGAACCCTGCTCTACCAGTTCAAGTCACTAGACAGATGTTGTCGGACAAGCCTAAACTGAAACAAAAATTACATGTAGAAGCAAGCAAAGACCTCAAACCTCTGCATGGAATAATAAAGTACTGCCACCTGGTAAACACAAAGGGGTGTTAGTTTATGCCCTATCTCCCAATATTAAACAATACCAGTGGGTAGTGTAGAATCCAGAAAAATTTAAAAATTGGATTACCACCAAAAACAATCACTTTTTCTGGTCATGTGAAAGTCAAATGCCCTAACCACTACACCTCCAAGCCACACTAACTTGAAGTGGCAAAGGAAAAACAGGCTATTTAAATGATAGGAGTTTTCCATACAGAATATATAATTCCACAATCAGTGTACATCAATTAGGCTACCATGGGTTATTGAGTCCAATGTCCATCTACTTCACAGTACTAACAATACTGGTTTTTGCAGCAGAATGGCACCCAGTGTGCACAACATTCCATTTGCAACAATATCCATAGGATAGTAATACCCCATTTACACAATGAAACAAACTTATTCAATATACACGTGCATGACATGTTCTCTAAGTTTGCTTCATGTTTTTGCTTCATCGCGTAAATGAGGTATAATGAGACATACTGGCATATCACATACACAACTGTAAACAGCTATTACTACATGACAATAACATAATCATATGTACATTACACTTATATGTTTTTTTGAGAGAAAATTCACAAGAACATCATTCCATTTTAGATTGTATATGTGTTCACTGCTAAATTAATAATATCTTGGTTATATTTTATGTGTAATCCAACATTTCAGCTGTAAAAACAAATAATCCGATAATTCATTGACTGATTGGATGAGTGACTGATTAACTAGAAACAATTATCAGCTGACAAAACCTATTTCATGTTAATGCTAAACACTGAAAAAATGCACACCGCTGGCAAGTCAGAAATCACTAATTCGTCCCTTTCTTTCCCAGTCACCATATCGAGTGGGCTCTGGGCCTCTTGGTCCACCAATTTCCCCAGTGATAGGATTTCTTTCATTAGGAAATGGAGCATATGGGTCGGTTTCGGTGGGACCTTCAGGTTCTGCCTTCATTGGTTCTGCTTTGCTTGACTTTGTTTCCCAAGAGTCGTCAAGCTGACCGATGGGAGTCCGCGCCTTTTTCAGCTTCTTTGTTTCATCACCGCTACATTCTGCAGATGATGAAGTCTTGGTTGATTCCAGTCGATGCCACAATGAAGTCTGACAACCTAAACACAAGATAGAAATAGCAACTAGCAAGTAAGTAAGCAAAACATAAAATTATATAGCGGCGTTTATTTAAATTTACTGAACTACTAAAAGGTTAAGTCCTGATTTCACGACTAAAAACCGTTTTGCGGTTATCATTTATGTGTCCTGCGGTCTTTCCATGGAGTCCTGCGGTGTCCTGTGACTTTCAAGCATAAAGCCCCAAAGTAGTGAAAACGACGTATGGCCGCGTAGTTAAAATTTAAAGTTAGCGTTAGAGACAAAGTAATAGCATAATATTTGGCGCCGATGGAGATACGGACGATGAGGTATGTCACGACCTACAAGCACACAGACCCATGATTTTCCGTCGTAACTTTGTCTGATTACTTCATTTGTCATTAAATACAATCTTGATTGTCAGTCAATAAAAGTCACCTCTAACGCGGCAGACAGATGTTTGGTAAACTTTAAAACCGTAACTTAAACGGCCAGCCATCAAAAATATTTAAAATAAACACCGATATCAAGTACAACATAGAATATCTATTCTATTAAATTTCCGGTTAGTCAACACAACGTAACGTAACAGCACATAACATAACGTATAACCGAGAACAAATTTGATTCTTTATTGTTGCTGGACAGATGTCATCGCCGCCTGGCGATTACGATGCATAACTGCAGTTGGTGAATGGCGATGAGTAGGCGTTGTTGTGTAAGTGTTGAATATTCTGTTTTCGATGTTTATTTACTGTTTTTCAAGATGTAATCTATCACTAATTTCGTGTTGTATTATAATGTTTGAAGCACAAAAATGTGACACTTTTTGTGTCTGATCGGACGAATTATGTTGTTGATCAGCGTTGTTGTTCGAGTCACACGCATACACGCATATGGTATTGCGCAACGTGGCACGTGACACAGTAAACAGTCTTAATGACAGTCAAAATGTGTATAGCTACTCGGTCTTGTGGTCTGTGCAGGTGTCCGTTTTACGGGTTTCAGCCGTGGACGTTGTGGGACGGTGGCATCCATTCTGCAAGGCTCAACATAACTAATTCTACAAGGTTACAACAACGAGGTGAGCTGAAAATAGCATCTGTGTGGGTGAAAATTTAAACATTAGTAAACTTGTGATCGGTTATAAACCGAGGTTTAATTATATGTAAAATTCACGATCGGCAAAAAACCAGTTGCTAGTTGCTAGTTGTAACTTATCGATTGTTGCTGACTGGTTGCATTAAAAATCATTTTACGTTGCTAGTTTGTCATGTTTAACTAAGTCTTTACAAAGTTTTTACGTGCAACAGCAGCTACTGCTGTAGCACGTCTTAGCCATCGCAATTCTGTTCGTCCGTCTGTACGTCCGTCCGTCTGTCCGTCACTCTATGTCAAGGCATGAAAACAAATTTACTAGTATAAGTATATTGTCTCAATACAACTGAACAAAACTCTTTCGAATTTTTCGTCTGCCATGTTGTCAGCAGAAATTAAAACTATAAGCTAAAAGTATAAAAATAGAGCTGTCACAATTGACGCGTTAATTAATGCATTAATTAACGCGTTAATAAATTAACATGCGTTAAAAAAATTAACGCACATACGTAAATTTATGTTAATTTACTAAATTTTGTGAAGCAAAAGTTGAAATATTCCGTTAAACTGCAGTTATTTGACAATCGAATGAATTCGAGTAACTAAACTATAGTTTTCATTCCCTCGCTACTGTAAATAAATAATTATTTCGATTTTCGATGACATGCTAATAGATTTCTATGCTACCTATGACGTCAGTTATTGTTGATTATATGTTTAAAAATGTGTTTCTAACTTTCTATATTAGACAGGCAGGGCCCCTCAAACGTCGCGAGGCCTGTGATAACTTATCCCTCTACTCTCCCTCTCGACAGGACTGGGTGCGTTAATTTACGCGTTAGTTAATGCATTAAAAAAATTAACACACTGCGTTAATGCATTAGAAAAATTAATGCTTTGACAGCTATATATTAAAACTATTAAAAGTATTATTATCATTAGCATATTTATAATATATTTATCTATAGTACGTTTAACTTGTTCATGTTGTTAGGCCTTCCAAAATGCAGCTTTGATGTGATAAACATCTATGAGCTCGGGCTGCAGTGGTTTCTCATGCTGTCCGCAACATACAAGAAAAAAAGCTACTTGCAGTTATATGCAGCTGTAAATAGTTTGTGTGCACTGTAGCTGTACTGAAATCCATCCAAATCCAGCTACCAGTTTTGCTAGCATCATATTTGCTGACAGCAACCACTGACTATTGGGTCCTCGCCTACATGTTCCGTTGATTAGTAATTTGACTGAATATGTAAGTAAGGTAACTTGTATTTTGAGTCTGCTACAACCAGTTTTTGCGGATGTTTCAGTGAATATTTAAATTCATCAATGTAGCTTGAAAATTAGAGGTTGCGTTGTTTGCCGGATACTTAGAAGTGTGTTGTTCATTGGACTACGAGAACTAATCATAATATTTAGTTGTCTGTGTTGGTGTGTTTTGATGCAGGACCAGTAGGTGAAGACTGGCGACGTGTTAGGCAATTATCTGTATATAGATCTATAGGCAGTGCTCGGTGGCAGGATGACTGTAAGGAGGCCTGAACCGGCAGCAATTGACTTCAAGGGCCGGCGATTTCTCATCACTGATCGGCCAACTGATGTGAACATGACCAAGTACATCCAGGTGTGATGGCATTTTGATGATGTGGCCATTGTTAGTGAACTGTTAGCACAAGCGATTCTGTCTGTTCCTACGCGTTTGTGTAGAATGTGGTTTATCTGTCTGTCTCTCATTTATACTCATGCATCTTGCTTAAATTGCTTGACAGATTTATGCCACTTGTGTGGTTCAATTACACATTGTGGGGAATGGGAGATTTGGGCATCAAACACCAAGTCATGCAATGGCATGCATCTGCCAGTCCTGTGCTGCCACCTGTTGAATAAAAACGAGGAGTGATTTTGCTTGTTGCTAAGTTAATTCTGGTTTTGGTCAATCACAGTTCTTGCGTTCACAACCAAGTCACTGTAGCTGTACTGAAATCCATCCAAATTCAGCTAACAGTTTTGCTAGCGTCATATTTGCTGACAGCAACATATTTGCTGATAGCTAGGAAGGAAATGGCAATTTTTGTGTAACAGCATGCTGTGAACAAATGGTATCAGATATTTTTTGTTAATTGAGCCAGTTGGCTGATGTGAATAAAAACGAAGAGTGATTTTGCTTACTGCTAAATTAATTCTGGTTTTGGTCAATCACAGTTCTTGCCTTCACAATCGAGTCACTGCTCGGAGTCATAGCTAGGAAGGATAAACCACAGATAAACCACATTCTACAGGAAATGTGTGTTGTTTAGTGGCATAATTGGGTTTAACTTTCACCTGCTGCTCAGAATGTTTCAGCATTTACGTCATATTATGCAGAAACATTATTTTCTTTTTTCTTTGCGAAGAGTTAATATATCATCATAATCATCGTTGATGCTTGTTGTCTATCTGAAAATTTTAATTGAGGATGCTCCAGGTTTAACATTTCTGTATAAACACAGTGTTTTTAGAATACTTCTAAAGCAAGGGTGCTGGTCTGAGAATGCAGCATGTTTGCCAAATTGCTAAGCCAGTGGTGTTACTACATTTGGCTTACAGGCCACATCCTGGGCATGATGGCTGTTATCAGGCCTGCAACATCTAAGAGAAATCCAAAAATATGTTGCATCAATTTACATGCTTTGCAAGTTATTCATTCACTGTTTTGCTTGCTTTTGGACTTGTTTCAAGTGGCAGCTGGCTCCATTTTCAGACAGAAATGCCACTGAGCTTGGTAAAATGTATTATGTAAATATAATATTTAAAAATGGGCTGCATAGGATGATGGCATGTAAATAAAATTTTGCACGTAATATATATTGCACTGCTGTACTTCCTTATGACTTAACCACGTGTTGTGTGACCTGCAGCTCAAACAGTTGCGGACGCTGTGAGTATTGATGAGTATTGGTGACGAGCCAATGTTGGGATTTGTCAGTGTTTTTGTTGTTGTTTCATAGGAGCTGAAGAAGCACCAAGTGTTTGATGTGGTTCGTGTCTGTGAGCCGACGTACACGACCAAACTGCTGGAGGACAACGGCATCAGTGTCCTGGTAATTTCTGCTCTGGACCACACTCATTCTCTGTTAGGCTGCCATTAGACATAAAATAAAATATAGCACAAACGTTGCAAAAGAATTTGGCAGCTGTTGGTGATAGTCGTCTTGTGTAGAATCTGCCATTTTGGCAATATTTGTATTGTGTTTTGGACATCGTTTGGCAGCGGCAAAGGCATTGTGTTTTGCATTTGCATTCACGTACGTGTGTTTTGTTAGTGACGTGGTTTTATAGTATTGGTATTTATTAACCATAGATGGCTGCTCAGTAAATTTTGTCGTCAGTGCATCTAGGGACAGAAGTGACCTAGTCAGGTGAGGTTTTCGGGTTGAGGTCTGAGGTCTGGGTCACATTGCAGGATCTTGGAGATTTGTTGTGGTTATGTGTATAAGAAAAGCCCTGCTAATGCAAAGGGAATGCACAACAGCTGTGCATGTTTGAACTTTGAAAGCCCAGTAAAACAAAATCAGTCGCCAGAGGGCACCAGATGAACGGCCGCTAAATCTCTATAGTGTTTTACTTGTACTCACCAGAGGGCGTGAACTGTCTTGCTCTGCCACCACCGTATCTGCTGGAAATCGCAAATTTTGCCCACCCCCTCTCATTTAGCGCCTTCGTTCAAGGTGTCTCCCTTCGAATTTATGGAAAAGCTTTATGGTTTCTGAAACTAGAGTTCTCCAGGCAGCTGACGGTGAAGATTTGGTGATCTTGGCTTGCACCTTTTTTTCACTGATCCACCCATGTGATGGACAGACAGACGGACAGAATTGTGATGGCTAAGACATGCTACAGCAGTAGCTGCTGTTGCACGTACAAATTATTCAAAAATGATTTAACACTGGCATCTATCGCTGTGCTATAGGCCTTCTTCCATCAAGCCGTTTACATTGCACAATTCTGCTAAAAGATTCCAAGACATTTTTGCGGTGCTGAGCCGGCTGCAAGATATTATTGAAGTTTTTTTGGCTACATATTACCTTTCTTAGATTCTGTGACTGTATGTCATTGTTCTATGCTTCCCAGTTCTTGTCGGTGTCTGGAATACATTCTGCCACTGTCTGTGAGATCCGACTTTGTCTCTCTGTTAACACTTGACGCTGTTCAAAAACTTCCTGTTTGCCGTTTTCAAAATTCCACGTTGAAAAGTTTGTACGCTGCGCTGTGTAAATTCATTGTCTATTTTATTGTATAGTTGTGTTGTATTGCATTACGTCTCCGTGTGCATAGGACTTGCCATTTGATGATGGTACAGCACCGACACCGGATGTTGTTGAGCGTTTCTTTGCTTTGCTGCGTGAGCGCTTCTCAAACCAACCTGGCTCTTGTGTCGCTGTTCATTGCGTCGCTGGACTTGGACGGTCAGTTAACTTAACGTAGTTATGATCATTATTATTGACTGGATGCTAGTAGATGTCTTCACTGCTGTTGTTGGACTAGTAAATTTTGCCAATATTCCTTTTGCCTGAACTCTGTTGAAATAATCATTCAATCGGTCAGGTTTATTTCATCTGTCCAGGTTTATATAATGAGTCATTGATAAAAAAAACGACCTGTAGTCATACTAAATTGTCTGTTCAGAGAACTATTAATTCACTTGTAGTGAATTGGTGACAGAACTTTATTCAGATGGATATGACAGTAACATCCGGGTTTTTTTGTCAGAGAGCGGGGTTCACAAAATGAGCCAGTGACAAAATCTAAGCACCTCTAAATTGTGCCAAGTTTAACCTTTCCAGAAAATTTCAGCCACATCTGCTTGTAATGTTTTATGTAATCTTGATAACAGACCAACCGATAAACAACGGGTTATCACGTAAGGTTCTTGGCGGAGGTAATAAGTAAGCAAGTATATATAATTACATCATGCTTGTTGCAGTGCTCCTGTGATGGTTGCTTTGGCGCTGATTGAGCTTGGCTTGCCGTATGAAGATGCCGTCGACATGATACGCAAGTACGTATAATGTGCTCGGCTCTTCATATTTCTTAAAGATTTTTTGTTAAGACTTAATTATAGTGTAATAGTTTATTATTAGTAGAACAAGAAACTAAAATTGGATTGTCTTGTGTTTTTTTTGCTGAGTTGGTCCAATATAGCCCACTGCATTATCTGTGTATGTGCCCGGGTGTGTGAACCACGAAAGTTTGTCTGGTATGTTGTAGGAAACGTCGTGGTGCTGTAAATGCCAAGCAGCTGGCGTACCTGGCCAAGTACCGACCCAAGTCTCGCCTGAAGCTCAAGCAGACATGCACCATCATGTAACAGCCTTACCTCGTCCGCTGCCTGCCAGCTCTTGTGTCGACTATTTTGATAATACATAAAAACGATAATAATCGCATGTATGTTAATAGTCATGTAAACTGATTGTACTGATCGTTGGCTTTTGCTCTGTCTTGTGTACAATTTAAAATACTGGAGTCTGTTTTGGTTTAGCAACTATTTTATTGTTGATTTCATCAACGCATGTTTGTATGTTTTGCCACTTGTATGCACTTTTCTGTCACTAATCAACACGAGTATTCTCAGTTCCAGGTACCTCTGTTACCAATAATAAACATATACACTGTGTCTCAAAAAAAACATCCCCGACATTTTCGACTGTAACTTGAAAACCAATTATCAGATCTTAATAATTTTTGGTACAAATATTAAACAGAAAAGCTGAAAAAACATCCCCCAGCATTGTTGATCGTACCTTGAATAAAGATTAACAGATTTTAATAATATTTGGCAGAAATATTTCTGACACAACTGGCTATCAAATAAGTGTTTTAGTTTCATCTCGTCCAACGTCTGCTTTTGCACTACCTGGGGAAAGCAGACCGGGCATAATACGTGTTAAAATGAAAGGGAAAACGTCGATAAATTCCATCTGTCCTAATTTGTGGGCCCCAACAGCAGGTCTGTTACAAGATTTTGACTGTCTTGTAGCAGTGCATCTACCAGATGAAGTTTAGGAATGTTTGTGAAGTCAAGAAGTGACTAGTAGAGCCTGTATTGGTCTGGAGCAGAACATTATCGATACTGCTGTCAATGAATAGAGAAAGCATCTCCTTGCCTGTGTTCTCATAGTGAGCCAACACTTCAAGAATTTTAGAAAATGGACAACTGAATGAAATGTCAGCCAGTGTCAGAAATGTGAACAAAATGTGTTTTTACGCATTGTGTTAATTAAGCAGTCATATCGCATTGGATAAAAAAAAGTAATATTTCGCTGGTTGTGTTTTCTCCAGATAGTGCAGAAACAAATGTTGGGTGATCTGGGAAACTGAATGGTCATTTGATGGCAAGTTGTGTCAGGAATATTTGTACCAAAATTTATCAAAATCTGGCAATTGGTTTTCAAGTTAGTCAAAAATGTTGGGGATGTGTTTTTGAGACACAGTGTACATGCACTTATGCACTGGGGGCCAACTTTTTAACCAGTCCTAACACTCTTTTTAAGGTTTTATAAGTCTGTAAATTAATTATGCAAAAGGTTTGGTTTTTCTGTAAGTTTTCTTGTACTTTTTGGGGGTTATTAGATGCCCGGAATGATAGTCCGGAATGCTTTATGTTTTACAATGGTTTTTCTCACTACGAGATGTCTGAGGTTTTTTGGGCAATTAGCGTGAAATTTTGCTACACGTTCAGAAGCATGTTCAATTTTATAATCCCCATCCAAAAATTTAGGGTCCTGCCCTAAAAATTTGACCAAAAACGTGCTAAATTTTGCCCGATTGTGGATCCCTTTCCACTTTGAGCGCGAAGATCTTCGGAACGGATAGGGATATCCAAAATCTGAAAACTAGGTGATTGACAGCGTTTTTTCCCACATTGGGCGAAAAAGTTTGGGGAACTTGGTCCACTAATTGCGGAGATTTAGACATGCAATTATACTCACCAAATTGACTTTTTTGGAAAACCATATTTTGACCCCTAGGGTGTGCTGCACCCCTGAAATTTTTATATGCTTTAGAATGGCCAAGTCTTGCTAGGCACAGCCCACCGGGGATGCGGGTCCTCCTTACAATTTATTTCAAAGGGGGGTCAAAAATTGGCTTAGAATTCAGTGTATTAGCATCTATAACTTTGGGGTTAGGGGGAGTAACCCCGTGAAACTTTGCCGCATGATGTGCCATAATGCATGCATTATCACTTATATACAACGTTTGGGGGGCACCACCCCTTTAAAACTTGGGAGGGCAAAATGCGTCCAAAATTTGGTGCGATTTTAGACTACTTTGCGAATATCTCCAGAACCGGTCAAGATACAAAAACAGAAAACAAACTTTATTGAGAGCAATCCCTGCTGCGTTGAACAAAATAGATTGATGAACTTTGGTCCACTAGTAAAAAAGTTATAGACGCAGATGTTGACCCACTCAAAATTGACTGTGTGCGCAATTTTGAACAACTTTATGAGAGTTTGGTCACAAATATCTCCAGAATGGATCAAGACATCAACAATCAGAAACAAACTTGATCAACTGCCATTACTCTCGCATTGGTTGAAAAAATTTGTGAACTTTGGTCTACTAACAAAAAAGTTACAGGCGCAGATGTAGACTCACTCTAAGTCGACTGTGCGCATTCTGCATATGCTAATGCATTTGAGTTTGGGCCACATGACTTTGCTACCGGGTAAATTTCAACCCCCCACCCCCAAACTTTTCCCTCAGTCGTACTTATGGCACTGGGCAGCTTCACTTTGGGCTGTGTCCCAAATTTCTAGTTTCTATATATTTTTATAAGTCTCACTTTTTGCCAAGTTTTTTTGAAGTTTGACTTACCAGTTTGAGTGAATTAGGCTGCTGAGTTATTGATATGTGGCTCATTTTGTCTGTAATTGGGTGGGTATGTTAATATAGCATGGTACTTAAAAAGTGAATCAGACATTCGGACATTTTTGGAAACAATTGGCCTTGATCAATGATCATTGCAAATTTGCAATGAAGTGCGGTCAGATTAAACACTTGGACACAGTGTTTAACATGACCACAATTTACTGCAGTGATCACGGTTAATCGATCCTAAAACTGTTCTATTGCTTGATCTAAGTGAAGTTGCGCTTTTTATGCAGCACCCTATATGTATGTATTATTGTAGCAGAGGTATCCATGCATGCCGTTAAAAATAGAAGTAATATTAATAGCATATAGTCTTGATATGTTCATCGTGATCTTTGGTTCACATTGCTCATTTGATGACCTGTAAGTGTATGTACGCAACTACGCATGCTGCACAAATTACATTACAGCTAACTTAAATTCTGGCGCTAGTCTGTATACAGTCTTGTGGGTGGCTGTGTTATTATGAGTTTATTTGGATAACAACCTGGCCTGCATAAAACCTCCTGTTATCTAAGGTCAACACCATTATGTATGTAGTGAAAACACTCTAATCTACCTTGCATTAGCAGTCTGACGTGCTGGTTCGTCTCATATCAGTCATCATTTAGGATGCGATTGTCCCAATGTCTATGTACTACAGAACTTGTATATGAAGATTGAATACATAAAATGGAAGAGCAAACTAGCTGCATTTGGTTTTATTTGGTATTCTTTTTAGTTCTTGCTTTGCATAACAGTAGAAGACTTGGCTTTGGTTCTGCACAGCTATGCATGAACATGCCGAGGTTGCAGGCGTAAATGACAGACAGTTAAACTTCTCGCATCGAATGTTAATCGTGTTATGCGTTATTGGCAACACCTCATTGCACAAGGCCCAATTTTGATCCCTCAGAACTGCACTCCTAGACAGATCGACCGAAAAAAATTGCCACAGTTGGGTCAGTTACAATTGCAAGACCATTCCCCGTGACCAATTTTTGTGCATATCTGTCCATGTGCAGTGGATTTGTCAGCAAATGGGTGAAATACCAGTGATGTTTTTGTTTATAGGTATATATGCTTTGTTGGAAACGCACCTACAGTTCAGACCACTCTATTGATATTCATTCATGTGTGATGTTGTTACCCGTGATTGATTTCTGAACAATTCTAGTCAAATCTTTCACTCTAGCAACCAACGCCACTCTATGCAGTTTCCGTGTCATGGCTGCCGGATTCCAGCTCGTATGTGAAGTGCGTACAAAGCCGGTCCTATCTATGTCATTCAGTATTTGTTGGATGTTTGTTGATTCCATCATGGTGTGTTTGTCTGGGGTGACTGGAAATGCAGGACTGAGAAATGGTGGACCAAAAAATTAAAGGCAGAGGAAAATTCAGGACTGGAATTTGACGGACTGTAAACCAGAAGATTTCATCACACTAGGGTATGCAAATGTGAAAAGAAATTCGTCTTTATTTTCTCCAACATTTGAAAACGTGTAAAATTCAATTGATTGACTATACACACAGTTTATATTGCTCATATCGTAGTGGCTATGCTGGCTAATGCATGTTTATGTGTCGGGTGGGACGTTAAACCCTACTCACTCACTTGCCACATTTTCATGTTTGTCATATTTCAGTGCTCTTTTTTAGCCTTTCACTTTAGTCCTCCTGTCTGTCTGTATTGGTGTGTAGTGAGTTGTATGTGTTGTGTTATTGGTGGTCATAGGTAGCACTTGGACATATTATGTTTGTTGTATATTTCATTAACCTCTTCGTAGCCGACCTCCCAAATCCAGGCCAGATTTTGTTGTGTTAGTTTCCGTTATGCATTTACTTTATTGTTAATGTTTGCATTGCTGTATCCAAACTGCCGTATGTAATCGATGCTTTTGTTGTCTTGGTAAACATTTTAATGTTTTGGTTGAAATTTTGTCCAGTTTTTTGTGTGATTGTTTTATGTTAACGAATCCTAATAAACTCCCCTTCTCACTACCAAAACCACTGATGTCCCCAGCTCATGGTTAAATTAGTTGCACTCTAAACATATAATTTTGTCTCCAACTGAGGCATTATGACAATTGAAGGCAAGTTGTACATTATTTTCTCACTTGGGTTTTTATTGCTGTTGGAACTTTGCAGTGTGTTGCTACCATTTACAGGATTCATACGAAGTCTGGTCTGTCGTGAAATTTAGAGGTTACAACTTTTAGAAAATCTTGGAAAACTGGAAGAAAGCTATAATCCTAGAAAGTCTGGGAAAATATTATGTGAAGTCTTGGAGTTTTGTTGTCAAGTTTGATTGTGCTTAATCTGTTTGCTAAGTCAAAATGCTGACTCTGACCTGAGTTCATTAATTTGTTGAAAACACTTAATAAGCCACCAACGAAAAAATTGACCATTTTCTCCAATTTTGTCAGCCATTTTTATTGAGTCTCCTAAACTCTCTTAAAATTGGCCATTTTTTATTAGAAAGTGCAGTTCTGAAAAACCCTGAAATTTTGGCTTTTTGGTGCTTAAAAATAGTGTTGACAAGCCGTACTGTACAAACCCTGATTAATTGTTGACTGCAGTTAAGTGTCTCCACCTCTAATATTAACTTGCAGTTTCAAACTTCTGCGAAATGACAGGCTTATGATGATCCCTTCTGCCGGCTGCTCCTGTCTTTGTCACCTTGCTTAATATTCTTCTAATCTTTACTTTGCTTGCTAGTTTATATTTCTTTTGTATAAGTTCAGCATTAAACGTTGGCCAGCAACTCTGTTGTATTTCTATCTGAAGGTCACCTTTATTTCAGCACTGGCCGTTTATATGCATATATGTAGTATTTTTGACGTGACGTTTACGCTAGCATGTGGTGACCGGGTCACTTTTTATGCATGACATTCCAAATTTCTAATGATATAACATTGATTGCCGGTTATAGGTAAATGCTTGTTTTTTGTGATAACTCCTAACAGTCAACTGTTGTAGTCGTTAATTTGTTATGGTTTGACGTATTCTGTGAAAGTTTTTTGCACCGCGCGTTAACTGCGTGCACCTATTGAGATGTTTACCCAGTACCCACTGTGTTGTTTTATGCTAATGTGCGTATTCCATTGTGTCAAGAGTCCGTGTTTGTTGTAGCAGTGTTTTGTCTGTGAATTTCACTGCAACATGACACCTGCACTTAACGTTTACTGCTGATTCTCGTACTCATAAACACAACACACACATGGAGCATTTAGTAATAAACACGATAGGCTGTTAAATAGAGGCATCGGCTGTTAAATACATTGCCCTTGATTTACCAAAGTGTCTTAACTTAAGAGATGAGACGATAAACAGGCGCATGTTTTTGCGTTGGACAAATACACTTTCCATCAGTGTCTTATCTAGACTATGGCAGAGAAAAACTATAGATGTTATTTTGATGCTGACGAGGTATGGCTGAGTTTGCCCCTTGGCCCAATCGCTTGGTCGGATAGGCCTGCAGGCTAATGGTTCATCTGTCTCGGTACTAACCTGTCTCTGTAGGCTGTAGTGTTATTTTTCTGATGCCACTAACGTAATTGGAGAAGCCAAGATTGAGAGAAGATGGAGATTTATAAGCAAATTACTGGCCCCATGGTGCTAAGCATTTGTAGCTCTGCATACTGGCGCTATATACGGTATTGCGGTGACATCAATAAGGTGAGGTGGAAAACGAGTGCACCTCACATAATTCTATTCTCGTAACCATTCGTGTGCTAAAAATTATCAAATTTGGTGGAGATTTTTTTCCCAGGTAGTGCACAAACAGACATTGGGTGAGGTGGCAAAATGAATGGTCATTTTTTGGCCAGTTGTCTCAGGAATATTCGTGTCAAAAATTATTCAAATCTGGTAATACTTCTAAAAGTTACTATTGAAAATGTTCGGGATTTTTTTGGACACAGTGTATCATTATTAAGCCGCTTGCGCAGTTTTCTATGTGAGACCAGCTGCACATGATGCAATAAAAATACTTTTGACGACCGAGGCCGTCGGCAACGAGGTCGAAATCGTTTTGTTATTGTTTTATTGCATATGTCCGCACATGCTGCAACAAAATAAAACAAGAAGCTCAGCTGTCGCTAGGGAAGACGCGCTACAGTTTACGTACACAGGGTGCGGCAAAATAGTAGCCCCCTAAACTTTTTTCGCCGTTTTCTCAGCAACCGCTTGGAATTTTAAGTCGAAATTGTACAGTTTTATTTGCGGAAACGTTCTACATCTAAATGCCAGGTGAAATATGATTCTGTTTAAAAACGACGAAATTATAGACTTCTGAACATGACCGCCTACCTATTTTTCAGCATTAAAAATGTTTAAGCTAAAAATGCTATTTAATTTTCAAAAACCGGTTACCACGTTACTGCCGATGACGTCACAGTGACGCTTCGACAAACAGTAATTTATTTTGTTTATAAATCGTCACTAAATTATCGTTCTTTTAAAGCAATCGCCGGTTGCCCACTGGATTCATCTTCCAGCAGGACGACGCGCCAGCACACACAGCGCGCAGCGCACGAAACTGGCTGCGGGCAACTGTCCAGATTTCATCACAAAAGACCAATGGTTTCCAAATTCGCCGAATACAAACCCAGTGGACTATCGCGTGTGGTGTGCAATGTTGGAGGCTTACCGCAAGCTTAGAACAAAGCCGAAAACAATCGCCAAACTGAAAGAATCGTTTCGTATTATTTGGAGCAACCTACAACAAGGACCGATCCACAAGACTGTGAAAGACTTCTCAAATTAAGCGACTGAAGGCTCGTGTTAGAGCTTGGAGCTGTCGGTGTACACTTTGAACATTCACAGTGACAATGGAGTTTTGGCATCTGATCACTAGTTAACCTTGTTGTTTGACTTGTTTCAACGATATTATTGAACCAGTGTTGTAGCTTGAACATTTTTTCACGCTGAAAAATCGGTAGGCGGTCATGTTAAAAAATCTATAACTTTGTCATTTTTCAATGGAATCAAATTTTGTTTGGCATTTAGCCGTAGAACAATTCAGCAAATAAATATGTAAAACTTCAGATTAAAATGCTAAACGGTCGCGGAGAAAACAGCGAAAAACTTTAGGGGGCTACTTTTTTGCCGCACCCTGTACAGTTCCTGTTGCAGTACTGACTTTGAAAGTCATCCGAGGTCAATGATTTTCATTTCATTTGAAAGGACTTACATGTATGCCACTTTCTATTAGTGATTAATAGTAACCTTGGCTCTTGCTCTCACCGTTCTCGATATATGGCCAGTTTTCGATTGAAAAATGCACATTTTTCTTACCCTTCATTCAACTCCAAATTTGACAATGTTAGCCAGGGTAGATCCGTAACATACAGACGGATAGACGACGAATCGGAATGACAGACGCATCGTACCATAGACGCGCTATACAGCATAGCAATAAAACAAAACAAGAAGCCCAGCTGTCGCCCAGCTAGCCGACCGTACTGGTTGTCAGTGACCTTCAAGGTCATGCAAGGTCGATGATGCGACTTCCTATTAGTTAGTCATTAATAGTAACGTTGGCCCTATCTCTCACCATTTCCGAGATACGTCCACTTACATGTATAGCTTGAAATTTTCCGTTGAAAATTGCAGCCAAACCGCTGCAGATGGATACATGGTTACTCTTGATAGCCTATAGGAAGTCGCTAGCGTCCTATCCCATGGTACCATCGCCAATTTCCTATGACTTGCCGTTTAGCCACAATACCGCACGATTGGCACACTGTAGTGCGTTATGACTCTTCAAAGTCATCCAAGGTCATCGATATTCATGAAAGCCAACACGCGACTTTTTATAAGTGATCAATAGCAATCTATAGGCCCTATGTCGCACCGTTTAGCCACAATACATCCGTGACAGACATACAGACAACAACCGTGCCAATAGCTCGACCGTTACTTAGTACGGTCGGCCAACAAAACAGTCTGCAACAGTCGTAAAACATTGTACAAAATTGCACCTTTTTGCAGCATGTGGGGACCGGACCCCTGCACTAAAACAACCGTGCAATGTTGTGCAAGTTTGTAAAATGTTGCCGAGAAGTTTTATTGCTGGGGTCCGCACATGCATGGTGCGATAAAACAAACCGCAATGTTTTAGGCTGTTTTAATTTGTTGCCTCATGTGCGGCGGGCTTAAACGACGTCACTTGACGGCAGCGTCACTGAGCAGTTAAGACGGAATTGTCGATGCGTTTTCGTCGATGTTGAGAGTAAAACTGAAACTCGAGTCTTTGAATGCGTTGACCAGGCTCGTACCCGAGTAACCCTCCAATGTCTGCGGCGGTGGTACGTCGACGTACTCTCACTGCAGCTGTCGTACTTTGTGAATCGTTGCCCTCTGTCGTTTCTTCCGATCTTCGCTTGCCCTATACAAGGATACGCATGCTATTAAACAGCGATCATGTTCGTGACGTTGTACACCTGGAGCTACTTTTTCCAAATTTTTGGAGACATTTTCTAAAGATGTCCCTAAGAATTTTCGAAAACGTGACTTTTGGTTTTTGCCTTGAACTTAACATCCAAGATCGCAGAGCTGACAATAGCAGCCCTAGTGTGAGTGACCAATGTTATCAATGCCAAGGTGTGTGAAATGTGGTACTGATCACACGATATGCTATAATAATATGTACGGGACTGGAAATAGCGTTATAACAGACATTATTACGAACACATTGTGCATGTCGCCGGGCCATGGCGTAAACCCAGCGACTGCGATTAATTCTGGAGTGACTGCTACACGATCTCGTTTTAGCCGATTCTTCACAGTATACTGTAATATCAGAAGACATCGAGAAAGCAGTGCTGTCGCAAGCAATCGGCGCGATGCCGCAGTCATTTTGATCCTAATCAGTCCCCAGTAGACTAAAGAGAATGTACAGAACCGAATAAGATTGAGAATATAACTGAAACCAGCATGACTGTGCGCACTGCGCAGGAATAAACCCAATAAATAAAATTAAAAAAACTGAAAAAAATCTAGAATGCGGACTTTTGATGTTTTTGGTTTAAAAAAACTCCAATTTTACATTTTTGTACACCAGCCGACAGACTGAATAAGTTTCGTGATTTCGACCATTGTTACAATGTCGGCGTTTTTGAAAGGCTGCGACAGGCCCGTCGAGAGCCACAGCGGAGCCCGGGGAAACATTCTCGAGGGGGCCCCCAAACATTTTCACGGGGCCCCTCTTGGAATAAAATTTTTGATTTTTTTTTCAAAATGGTACAATCTGGCGTACTTTATATTTCTGTTTGACGGCGGGGTCCCCCAAACGTCGCGGTGCCCGGGGTAGCTTACCCCCTTACCCCACCCTCTCGACGGGCCTGTGCCCCGACTATGCACGTTGCACGATAGGCTACAATAGAGCTATTAATTATAGTGCTAATATCATCGACCCGTTTATCAATACTATCAGTAGGCCTATTAGCGTTATTTACTGTCAGTAGGCTAGCTCACACCACATGTTTTTTGATATTAGTATGCGGTCGGTCGTCCGTCTAGGAAGTCGATCGCATTACACACTGTACAGGGTGCGGCAGAAAAAAGTGGACCCCTAAATT
>Ga0209671_1001752_pt1 | contig 18806 bp, 9 predicted proteins | sample WorMetHERISLAND2_2_FD_187401 | JGI IMG/M metagenome (GOLD analysis project Ga0209671, IMG submission 187401) | Marine gutless worms symbiont microbial communities from Max Planck institute for Marine Microbiology, Germany - Olavius geniculatus... | ecosystem: Host-associated > Annelida >...
CGAAATTTTTCTGGGGTGCGCCCCCCAAAATTTTGGACCGGCATTATAAAATTCGGCCTATTACTGACCATCGTGCAAAATTTCACGCCGGTCGGCCCACGCATCTCGGAGATTTCGCGAGTGGAAAAAAACATCACGCGTAAAACAGAAGTCCTTCCGAAAACTATCGTTTTCGGGCGGACTAATAAATTACTAATCAAAATAACTTAATATAGCATGCTCTATTTCTATACGTAAAGGAGATAGCAATAAGAACGTAGTAATCTAACCGACGACGATGGCTGCACTACGTGGTCCGTCACCGACCCGGTTGACGGCTGAGATCTGAATGCGGTAGGTCATATCTCTGACGACATGGTGTATGTAGACCGCTTGCAAAGACGCGTTCACAGGGATCTCCTGGCTGAAGCGAGTCTCGTTGCCCAGCAAATAGATCTAAACGCGCATACAGAGCGAACGTGAGCTGAAATCAACTAAACTGCCAGTTTGTTTGCTTTGCACAGTCAACGTCAACGCCAACGTCCACGTCAAGCGTAAACTGCATGTAATGTGAAAAATATCACTTTTTATCATTTTTGACATATTACATCTCAGTTCATACTGCACCAGTTATGGCATTTTAGCTCAGTTCAATTATGTTGCTTTGTAAACTCTTTAGATGCAACCGAACTAAACTGAGATTTTAGTTTGGTTCTGTCGCTTTGTAAACGCTACAAAATGCGCAGTCGACGCTCGTATCTTGGCTCAAATCGTAGACCAAAATCCCGAGTTCCGACGCCAGCCGAAAATAACTGAGGAGACGCCATAAGATAAGGCCCCCAAAAACGGCATGAGAATGGGTCCTAACCCTTTCCAGGTAATTTTTCAATTTTTTACGTTGGCAAATCGTTCAGAGCTATAACAGCATAAATGTAAATCTTATGATGGTGGCAACAAACTCGATGCCCGATGCAGCGACGCTTCCTTGGTTTGAACACTCTAATCGTTTCTGTTACTTACTTACGCACTTACTTACTAGCTGACTGACTGACCGATTTAACAGTCAAAGCGTCCAAACAAAAAGGGGGCTAAGTGCCATATAAAAAGTACAGTCAAAAAGTGGACTAAATCAAAAAAGAACTGCATATTATGGACTTGGACCACTTTTCCAATGTACCCTTCAAAAATAGACTTATTCCACTTTTTGTTTAGACCCTACCCTGGTACTTCAATTGATTGTTCAGATGCCTGATTAGCATGCACCTATCCTTGAATCTTGATTAAATGACTGATTGAATAACTGATTGACAGTCACAGTGACGGACCTTGTATCCACGTAGCTGTCCGTTACGAAGATGCGCGGGTGGCGCTTCCCAGGTGAGATATAGCGTCGTGTTGTCAACCAGCGTACCGTGCACGTTACCTGGCGGCGCCGACGGCACTGCAGCGCACATTAACCACAGCCAAAGCCGTGTAAGTTCTAATTATACACCACACAACACCCACAATAACAATATACGACTTGAATAAGTAAAAGATATTATCATCACCAGTGAATTACTTACAGTTCACAAAATCTTATCACAGAACACATCATAATTTTTGAGCTAGGTCTACCTGCAGACGAGATAGACAAAAAAAGTAGTGGATCCAGAAATACAGACGGAGAAAGGGCAAATAGGTCAATTTTGTACAAATGAACACTGATCGCCTTAAACGCCACCACGGAAACCGTACGCCACAGATAAACAGACAGCTTGTGGCTTGTAAGTCTAATGATTAGCGTGACCGACTCAATGATGGCGAGGTTGCTGGTTTGACTCCTGGCCATTTTGCGGTCAAGTAACAACCCTGGGCAAGTTGTTCACACACCACAGCCCGTCGGTGCAATATCGCAGTTTCTGATAGCCCTGCCGACTAAGCAACCAAATCAATGACGGAGTCATGCTGTGGCCAGTGCACGATTTTAACATTTTAACAACAATAAAGAACAAATGAAGAGATTACCGTCCTCGCGAGTGCGGACAAGCAGTGTCTTGCTCTCGAGTCCGACGACTGAGCGGTACCATGGCCTGACATTGATCTCATAGGCCGTGTGAGGCCTCAGACCACCCAGCTTGTAGTCAGTCGTGTCGGAGTCATCTATGACCACCTGCAAGAATCCGTCACCCGAGCCGCTACCGCTGCCGCCCTGTGTGTGTCAGCACCATCGACATTATCATCATCAAATTTATTTACCGAAATATCATATCATATCACCATATTATACTTAACATTTACTAGTGCCCACATTACATGCTAAAAGACCACAGATGCATTACAAAGTTCAAAGTTAAATATAATACACAGCGAGATCTGATTAAAAATCAGTCATTCAGTAATTCAACTAATGACACGAAGAATTCAATCGGAAAGATGCCAGCGAAACACAAAGCTCTTCGCGTGGTCGTATGTGCAAATAAACAGTACATTTAAATTACCAGTACAGCTACAAAAATTAACGATTAGGCTGTCACGCAAGTGACATAAGTATGTAAACTAAGCTAACACCAAAGTTAGTCGTCAGTTCACGTTTGCAATTTAGCCTATTTGGTATTTATTCTAAAAGAAAGTGTAATAACAGCGGTAACCCTTTTTCTTGACAAAACAGAAACTTATGTAAAGAGTGCTTGATTGACTGTAGCAGTGGTGCCCTGGCAAGGGGATGGAAAACTGCCCCACCCATAGTTTTGCCAGACCACAAAAAATTGTAATAGTAGAAAAATTTTTGACAAAAAATTTTTTGTTCGTGAGGTGGAAAACGGGGACCCGATTCACATATCCGGCCGGCTACGCCATTGAGCCAACCGGGCTTTACCTGTCGTCGTCGTGCCGAGGCCTGTCGCCAGCGGACGTGGAAACCCTGCATGTAGCGCCGATGTCTGCGTACGTTCCACGCTACACGAACACTGGTCGACGACTCGGCTACCACTGATAACAACTGGACCACGGCGCCACTGGGACCCGATAGCTTCGTCCGGACGTACATCAGATCTAGACCAGTGTTTGCTGTAGCTCGATCATCCGACGACTGAGCCACTCCTGTAAAAGAAAGATTAAAAGATTAAACGTGGTGTATAGCTTTTTATGGGAAACCCATCTCAAGAGCTACGGAGCGTCACCTGTCGTATGGAATCACGGAGGACTACCTACCATCCGACACAGGTGAACGCGCTCCGCCTTAACCTCAGCCAGATAGGCCGGTACTCGATTTACCTGCCCCGGAAAGATGAAAGGCTGAGTTGACCTAGGCGGTTGGTTACATACCGAGATGGTTTACCTGCCTGCAAGCAGTCACCCATCCAAGTACTAACCCGGTCTGGTGCAGAGCAACTTCGTTGATCGGACACAACGCCTTAACGCTATGACACGGCACAACCGCGTACAGCGTCAACACACCACAGCCCAAACACTTTTCACAATGATCAATAAATAATTCAATATAGGAATAATTGTTTAACCAGAAAGTATATACAGTGTAAATGTATGTGAACTCAGTGCCGACATAATGTCCGGCCGTCGGCCTGACCTTTAGCTTTTGAGCTTTGAAATCGACATACCAGTTATTCCTGTCCTGAAAAACGTTCACGCCGATTTTGGCTTGGCTGCGCCTTCTTGTCGTTTTTGATTTAAAATCCGGCACGAGACAGATGGGCGGTCAGACCGATAATGCAGCCTAGTAGTAACTAGAAAGCAGTCATAGCCCGCAGGTACCTCCGCCAAGGCAATGTTATTCGCCAGGTGGCGTCACCATATTCACTATGCCAGGGGTTCCCCTTTAACGCAATAGTAACGGAAATTTCAAAGTAATTTAGAATCCAGGATTCCTGCCGTATCACCCCCAAAACTGAATCATTGGTAGTTTGTGCCATGCCCGACATACCTTCAAAATTTCAGAAAGATCTGTCCATAACTTTTTGAGTTATCTTGCTAACACACAGACAGACAAACAGACAAACAAACAAACAAAAACCGGCAAAAACATTACCTCCTTGGCGAAGGTAAAAATTTGGCAACACGAGTGCTGAATTAAAACCGGTTACCATAATCCCTCATAGTTTAACCAGTGACTAATTATAGGTTAACACAAAACACACAACAGTAACCAATAAACCATTAGCGCACCAAGACACCGTCACGAATTTAAATCTGACTTAAGTCGAGCATAAGTCACGGGTAAGGTTAGGCACAGATAGGCTATTACTCTGAGCGGGAAAAGAGAAAAGTGCCCACCGTGAAGCAGTTTTAGACTAATCTGCCACTCTTTATACAGCACATCAAAATTATGCTGAGGCGTCCTAAACCCAATTTACCCAAGTTTAGCAACAAATGTGTTTGAGTTTTTCAGATCTCGATGTGTTTTTTTTATTATTTGCATTTAGCCTCTGTTTCTACCATGTTTATGGTGAATAAAGCTTCGTGTGTGATAGCTAACATAAGCTGTGATTGGTTAAATAAAAAAACTCGCAACTAACCTTTGGTTCTGATAGGTGCGGACACGTGGCTTGGTAGACTGACGCCGTGCGAGTTCCTGGCACGAACGAGAAACAAGTAAGTCGTGTCTGGACGCAGGCCTCGCATCACGTACCGCTCGTCCGATATGGAGTCAGACGCCACAACCCAACCCTAAATCAGACGCAAACAAACAAAATGGGTGACGACTGCAGGCAGCAACTTGCATTCAAAATTGCGGCCAAACCGCTGCAGCACAGCACCACATAGGCCTATCATCATCATTCATTACGCCAGCAAGGCAGCACATCACATATATACAATTAAAAAAACACACGCAAACGTGCAACATAAAATTGCATAAAACGTGTGCGTTGTTAATTTTGGCCTAGAGCCAACAGTGTTAATTGTCATAGAAAATGCATTTTCCTATTTGGAATTTTTTTACTTATTCAGCTATAATCGCTCACAGATGCATTAATACACGATTATTCAGCGTTTTTCGCCCCAGACTAAAATGTATCTCTGACTGAGATGCTTGTCAACGCTTGTCATGATTTCATTAGTTATTGACCATAATAATGCTTTATATCTTGTCTTCTCTTACACTATACAGTTGCAATATGACAACTTACCATTGTTTTCATTACGGAAACATTTTCGTTTTGCGTACATTAAAATTTTATTTTTAAAAACATTAGGGGAAAAATTAGAAAACGTTAAAAACGCATTTTTATGAAAAAATGCAAAAAAAATCGTTTGCAAACGTCAACAAAAAATGGCACCCTCTTTTTTGTGTTCTTACGTACTGATATTAACTTTGACTTCTATGATGTTGTTCAGAGTATATTTCCATATTGTCGTTCATTTTACTTGGCGTAAACAGTGTACTTATTCTGTTTTGAATTCAGTGTATTGCAAGCGAATACATCGTGATTTTCTGTACTGTCGTTTGGCTGTACAACGTACTTGACTTTGGTGATAGGCAATTTTAATTACAGTTATTTTCAAACTAAATTTTTAACGTTTTTTTAATAAAAAGTTACAGTAACAAAAAAGTCATGATTAGAATAATCGACAACGTACGTCTCCGGTCTCGTGGCTGAAGTATTCGACGGTGTACGAATGGACCGGTGACGCTCCGTGGCTCGGGTTAGCCCTCCAGCTCAACCTTGCCGTCGTCTCAGTGACGTCACCAACAGACGGCTTGGCCGGGGGTCCAGGGAATGTGCTCGGCTCCGGGGTCCGGTGGAATATGATGGAAGGGTCGGTGGGTGTTTCCACGAGTAGTGCGGCACTCCAGCCTGTCTCCCCCGTCTCACTGGACGCCTTGCACGTGTACCAGCCAGTGTCAGCCTTGCGCAGATCTACCCAAACACGCACAGCGGCAGCAAATTACAAGAAGCCCAGCTGTCGCTCGAAAAGGCCGACAGTAGTGTATTGTATTGCCTGGCCCTCGCTACATTTAACCTCTTATTTATTCATTTAATATCGGCAAGAGAGTCTTAAACCACTTCGGTATGTAACCAGCCACCTAGAGGGGTGACTCAGCCTGGCCATCCCTGTGTGCGTGGACCCAATGAGTACCAGCGAAAGCTGGGACGTAAACAGACACATCGCGCGATGCATTAGCCCCGTATTTGTGGTCTGGCAGTGCAAATTGGTGTTCGGCTGCAGGCTAAAGAAGCAAGCATCAGCGCCGCCCTATCGGCCTTGTGGTGACTCGAGAAAAACTTCACGTCAAGTCGTTAAATCCTTTTTTTAATTTAAATTATATATTTCACGTTGTCGTTTTCATTTTGGGCCTACAAGTCCATCCTATAAGAAAGTGTCACCACAGTTACTCAAATTTCTATCGTTCATCTAACTCGATATTTGGCAAGGTTGGTAGAGCCGCTTCCGAGGAAGTGGTTTTTCACCAAATTAAAACAAAGTGCTTACCTGTGTTATGGTACGAATTGGAAGTCTGCTCCCCAACAAAAGCTGACCAGCGTTTACTTGACTTTGCAGTCATACGTTTTTTAATGAAATTATTCTGCACTTCGAACATGGTAATTATTAATGCATGTTTAACTTACTTTGACTTTAGACTTCCAAGTGAGTTGTTGCTGAAAAGATACGAGAAATACTTAGTAAAAAAGAGTTTGTCATAGTTGTTGCTGTCGATGCGTGTTGCTGTCGGTGGGCCTATTATGTCCTGTGTGAAAGTACGAACTATTCAGCCTTATATAAACTGTATGAACTGTAATTAGTGAAGTTTTTCTTTAATTTTGTATTTGTTTGCTACCTCTCATGGTGAAAAAAGATGTATGTATATACATGTATATTATATATATATCGAAAGCAAGATGGCAAAACATCTGATCAGCTGTCGATGACTTTTCGAGAAAAGCGAAACAAGCTTTCTACATGATGCATTTTCCCAGTGTTTTAACTGTTTTTTTTCACAGTTTGTTAACATACGCATTTATTTCCTGTATTTCATTTTGCAGTGAGTTAAATATTGAACACTGACCTTTAGCACTAAATTAATTTGTGAAGAACTTTGTAGTTAGGTAGGACATTTTGCCAGAACAACATATATATGATATGATATTTTGCAATTCTGCTCTCGATATAAACAGTAGGCTATATATAGGCCTACCGGCGATCTGTAGGGTGCCGGAATGCAGCAATGTATATCTCTGGTCGCGAAGTGACAGCGGTCGTCCATTGCGGTACCAGCGTACGGAAGGCGGCGGTTCGCCAGTCGCCAAACACTGCAGCATCGCTATACTGTTGACTGGCAGCGTCTGATTCTGAGGTCCCTGGTGGATGATAGGCGCCGGACGAGGATCCTCATCTACAAAGAGAGATAACTTCATTTAGTCACGGGTCACGGAGGCAGAAATTTTGTACGTCAGCTTTAAAAAAATAAATACACGTCATAAAAATGCAGTACATTGTTTCACGACTTACTTAGTGCTCCTACCTCTCACTACAGTGTCCGGGGTGTTATAAGTGCCCATAATCTCACTCCACTCAAGCGAGACGACTAATAGCGTCTCGCGTTTGTATATCACACGTGCGTCCAGGCAGAACACGTCGTTGATCACGGCCATGAAATAAGTACGTTTCAACAGGGTCTCTACAGTGTATTATGCATTGTTTCACTTGCATAATGTGCTGCAAGTTTACACTGTGTTAAAATCTATACTTACAGTGTATGGGAGAGTAGGAAAATTAAGTTACCTCTTAAAAATATCGCCATAAATTCATAAATCAGACGCTATTCACAAAGTTATAATGTTTCAGCAATGTTATTGAACTGGTGTTGTAGCTTGAACATTTTTTCACGCTGAAAAATCGGCAGGCGGTCATTAACTGATTAACTACAGGTGTAATTAGTAAAGCAAGCACTGAACCTCTGACATCAAGTCGTGCCTTGGCGTACGCGCTGCCTGCAATGCTGAGTCCCTTGCAGATGAATTGTCCCGCATCGTCTCTGTGTACTGGCTCAATGGTCAGCGTCCCATCCTCGGAGACAGACATTCGACCGTGGTCTTGGTTAGGAAACATCAACGTCTGTCAGTACAACAGCTCAGACAGTTAGCAGTCTATAGCTCTTTATAACATAACCCATGCATTTCAGCGCTATGAAGCTTCACCTGCTGTATGGGCTGGAATCACCTGCTACCAGAATCAGCTAAGCGTGCTGTATACGCTTCAATACCAGCCAAGCTGGCCAACACTCGATTTACCAACCCCAAAATGACGAAAGCAGAGCCGTCTTTTGCCATCGTGGGGGCCTTGGCACTGACTTGCCCGCCGGGTCCCCTGATACCACATAGTAATCTGTGACCACACCACACCACAAAATGAACACTGTAGTAGGCTACGCCGCGTATTTAGAATTTGCCAAGGGGAAGCATGGCGAACACGCAGAACTTATGATAGGAGTTTGGGAGCAGAGTCTCCAGCGGGATTCAGGGGCAAAGCCTCAGATCAGAGAGCCAGAGACGAAACCCCCTTGACCTTGAAGCTGAAACACTTTTAACTTTTGGACGTTCAATGGAAGCCGCAGTGTGTCTGTGTTGCAATCGATAGACCTAACCTTAGTAAAGATTGCCTACCTTGTTACGCAGATACTCAGTTTAAGAACGAAGTTTTTAAAAAAAATCTGGAGCGCAGTGAACAAGCAAAGCGCACGACACGTCTTTGATTCTTATAGAGAAATGTGACCATGCGTCTATCTGGCACTGTTATAGAGATGGCGTCTCAAAAATAATGGGGTCACGACCTTGACCTTTTGGGGTCACGTGACGTCATCGGTCACGTGACCATTCGACTTGCGGTGGTCGACTTCCTATATGTGGTCCATTGCAACCATGCCTCTATCTAGCACCGTTATGGAGATATGGCGCCGCAAAGACATGAACACACATACACGAACACATGGACAGACAGAACGACCAATCTCATAATCTCCTCCAATGTTCCCTCCGTTTGCTTGGCGGAGAAAATAAAAAGACATATTCGGACATCGAGTCTACTACAGAAATTTATATTTATTTATATACTGTTGCAGCAATGAGCTGTGTCTGAGCGTATTACCTGGCTGGCTTCCTTGTTCCAGAAGACGGCAGGCACGGGGTTACCAGTGACCTCACAGCGGAATGTGGCACGACGCCCAACACCGACCACTTTGTCACGAGGCGTTACCAGGAACGACGGCTGCGCTGTTAACAACGAACCACACTAGTTAGTACAAAAATAAGTGCTAATATTCTGATATTAAGTAATATTCTAGCAATAAATTGCACTTTTCTACTAAAGAGTTATATAGCAGACAAATAAAATACTCGTAAAAAATGTGCAACTCCAAACATTAGTTAAGACGTTAATAAGTAATAGGTAACGTTTCCATTATTTTCGTTTTTCCATTTCTCATTCTTAAAAAGTAACCTTTTGTCGTTTGGTTTTCTGCCATTCTGTGGTGAATAGTGATTTTTTGTAAACTCGCTATATACTGCCTACTGTCGATTAGAAACACATTTTCAGGCCTTTGGTTCCAGTTTCAACTAAAATGCACATCTAGAAATGGTTTGTTACCCGGTGGTCGACAAAAAGTTTGTAACTCACTTTAGTCTACCACGGAGAATATTTCACAATAGCGCAACGACGCATTTCGTGTGTGACGGAATTTGTAATGATCATTCAATTATTAAATATGAAATGAACGATTTGTAAAATATCCGATGCTGTTGTGACAAAAACATAAAGGCATATTTCTATCAGGCCACTGCGTATACTTTCTGTGTAATATCGTGTATCGTGAATAAAGTTAAATAACTAGAAAGCACTCGTGAAGTAATTTAAACATAACAACAACAACTACTACTACTACATTGTGACCATGCGTTTATCTGGCACTGTTATGGAGATATGGCGCCTCAAAGATAATGGGGTCACGAGCTTAACCTTTTGGGGTCACGTGACGTCATCGGTCACGTGACCATTCGACTCGCGGTGGTCGACTTCCTATATGTTTTCCATTGCGACCATACCTCTATCTAGCACCGTTATGGAGATATGGCGCCGCAAAGACATGAACGGCAGAACGACCAATCTCATAATCTCCTCCAATGTTCACTCCGTTTGCTTGGCGGAAATAATAAAAAGATATATTTGGACATCGAGTCTACGACAGAAATATAGAAGACCGAAGCGTCGCTATACTAACAGTGAACGGTAAGCCTGGCCTCGGCCTCCTGCCAGCCCACGGTATTCTCAGCTCGACAGACGTAGACACCATCGTCTGACGCACGCGCCCGCTCTATCCTTAAACTCCGGTCATCCAGGATCTGCAACCTAAGCAATAACCACCACAACAACTACACTATTAAGCCTCGCGCTAGGCTAAGGCTATCCGCGGTAGCAACCATGGCGTGCTGCAATATTTATAGCAATGACGTCAGCGTCGGCTGATAGCTATCGGCATAGCAGCAGCTACTGCAGCAAGGCCCTATGTCGCAATGATAAAGTATTCGACAATCAAACCTAGTTATCTTGACCTTTAACACATGTCACTGAAATTCAATAATGTTCAACGATAACGTGGTCACTACTTGGACAAGTGACTGTCTAAAGACAGAAAAACACCACCAAAGTCAACACAGCCTTCCATCCCTGTGGACTATAAATACGGTTAATCGAGTGCCTGCCTATCTGAGTGAGGTTAAACCGGGGTGCGTTCACCTGTGGCAGATAACACTGCGTGATCCCATATGGCAGATGACGCTCCATTGCTGCTCGATGAGTTTTCCACAAAACGCTCTAGGCCTAGGCCTACATATCCTTTTGTCGTACATGGAGGTGCCGCTTTACGTACGCTAAAACAATACGTGAAGCATTAAAACTTACAATACGTGCCCCTCCCCCAATGATTCTGCACTGAGTCTGGGAAAAAAACTGACACCCTAAGCAAGCATCATGCAATAAAAACGTCGAATCTGAACAAATTTGAACACAATTTTGCACACTTAATCCCCAACAAATTCCTGAGGCGATTGCCAAATTTCGTTAAAAAACATTATTTCTTATCAAAATTATTCATTGTTGAATATCGATAACAAAATATCTCCGTTACCAATATGGTGTTACATAAGCAAACTCCTGTGTTCATTTGCGTAACTTTAACAAACAACATTTAATTCTGGCAAATTTTACACTAACAATGCATCATTTATTGGCAATCAAAGTGTCAAATTTTAATTAAATCTATTTACGCAAACAATAGCTACAGCGGCTTTTGTGAGGTCGCCTCAAAATGTGAAGTGTCCAGTAATAGGCAACCGTTTGTTTAATTCTGACAACGTCCACGGCTTGCCGGGAAATTCCGTGACAAACCTTTTAGCATCATTTTTTTTTGCCTTAACAGTTTAATTAAAACACGATCATCTGCAAAAAAGCACCATTTTGTTATTATTTATGATATTTTGATTGCGTCAACAAACGTCACTTCCGCTTGAGCAACTGCAGTATGTAACGCCATATTGGTAACGAAAATATTTTGTTATCGAAATTCAACATTTGATAATTCTGGTAAGAAATAATATTTCTCAACAAAATTTGGCAGTCGCTTCAGGAATTTATTCGGGATTAAGTGTGCGAAATGTTATTCATATTCGCTTAGATTTGACATTTTTATTGCACGATGTCCAGGGGGTCCGTTTTTTTACCGGACACAGTGTATAAGACAGTCGACCGCTCCATGTAGGGACTCAAAATTTACGTATAAAAATTGATAACAAAAAATGCTACTATTACTTTAATTTTCACTACTATACGAAAAAAATACTTCACTTTCCGAGTCCGACAAATGTTAGAATATAAAGTAAAAGAGTCCACTTTTACAATTGCAATAGAAAAACAGGGCGACTGACCGTCCCTGGGGCATCTGATCGTCAACTTTCTTCCAGATGATGGTAGGTTCCGGCTCGCCAGTCGCTCGACAGTGAAAGAACACGTCTGAGTTCTCCTGTACCAACATGTCCTTCGGACCCTCTACGATTCGCGGCTTCTCTGCATCATCACACGTCACAACATCATCACCCATGCCAAGGGAGTAACAAACCCCTCCCCATAAAGTTTAGCCTGTCGGGGCAAAATTTTCTTCTAAATACAGTACGTGTACCAGTATACAAAATGTGGAACAGAAACTCCGCATTTTCGGGAAATTTAAGGACAAAACTGGAATTGATCACCCACATTTTTCTTCTCAGAAATTTGCAGCTGTTTATTGGAAAAGCGCAACTTCCTGTCTTTTTTGTTGATCGGCTGAATTAATCCAAACAGAACCGATCGAACGTTCCGAAGTAAATCAGACACAGAGAGTATAGCTACCGCACTGCTGGAGAAGACAAACGAGCACGCAGTGAGCTTATGCCACTCCAGACATTGCGGTATCGTACTTACAACACACTCAGATGTCAAACTATCGCTTGCTTTATGACGCACGACTGCAGTCAAAAGTTGCAAAAACAGTGAAAAACTAGAAAGAAGTCATAGCCCGCAGGTACCTCCGCCAAGAAAATGTTATTCGCCAGGTGGCGTCACCATATTCACTTTGCCAGCGGTTCCCTTATGCCCGCTTTAACGCAATGGTAACGGAAAATTCAAAGTGATCGAGAATCCATGATTCCTTTCGGATCACCCCCAAAATTGAATCACTGGTAGTTTGTGCCATGCCCGACATACCCTCAAAATTTCAGAAAGATCCGTCCATAACTTTTTGAGCTATCTTGCTAACAGACATACAGACAGACAGACAGACAAACAAACAAACAAAATCTGGCAAAAACATTACTTCCTTGGCGGAGGTAGTAAGTGTAGTTTATTCGTAAGTGAACGTAAGAATTACCTCTGACAGTCAGTCTTGCGGGGGCGCTTTCCTTCTCTCCGCCGATGTTGTACGCGACGCACACGTAGCTGCCGGAGTCACCCTGCCTGGCGTCATGTATCCTCAGTGTCCCCGTCTCCGACACGGTCACACGGTCGTCCGGCCGTACCGGGTCGCCTCCATCCTTCTGCCAGCGTACCCGGGGCTCGGGCTCACCCCGGGGCGCCCGGCACCCCAGCAGCACGTCGGTACCTACCGCCACGTCGACGGACCGTGGTTCTTCGCGGAACTCGCTGCCAAGAACTGCACGACACACCACACAAACATTTAAGCACAAATAGTAAGCAAGTAACTAATTAAAGCCCCCCCCCCAAAAAAAAACGCTTTTAGCTGCAGTTTAGTGAAAAAGTAAAAACAGAAAAAATACTTTTAAAAGATTTTAAAAACTTTTTATTAAACACCAGTTCCAGCTCACGAAAACAGTGACACGGCCATCAAAACCAAAGTAGGCCTAACAATACTACAGCATAACGGACTAAAGTCTAGATGCAAACAGTTTCGTTTCTGCAAAACTTTGAAAACAAACAAAAAACTACACAATCTGTATATCAAGAGACAGACACTTAATGGTTATATTCAAAATATCGCAAATCCATCCACATTTATGGTCAATTCGTCCTCTAAAACAATAATATTTAGTGACAGATCCAGTGCCACATCATCTGGGAGCCTGTTCCACATATTACAGTAGCAATACGAAATCCAGAGAACTGTGTTCTGTATTTTATTTTGCACCGTCTTTACTGACAACGTGTCCACGCAAAATCGATACTTCTGGCGTACGGGCTTGAAGGTGCATATACAGAGCGACGTAACTGAACTGAACTGAATTAACACGGTTTAGTTTTTAACGAACTGACAAATGAACGAGAACGGCAAGCCCATTGGTCATTGGTTGACGCGTACGTGCCCGTAGTCACATACAGACACCGACGCCGTTAGACGATGCCTACTGTAATGCATTACTGCTCGCCCACTGGGCAGTTTCTCAAAAACTAAACCATGTCAGTTCAGTTCAGTTACGTCGCTCAGTACGCGTCTTAAGGTACGTGTATTATTAACGGGTGCTGATTGCACTCCTTGGCAGAAACGAGTGCCATGCACTGCATGCACCCAGTGTTCGTCCCTAGGACGCTAGAGTGACAGTTTTCCATTAGATCCTGCACGCCTGCGCCCTCGCATCAGAATCGCGGACGCAACACCTCAGACAAAATCCCCTCTATACAAAATCACTCCCAAATATCCCGATTTGTCGTGAGAATAGAATTCCCCGGGCCAAAAACCCAAGTGTTTATCTCACGTTTATTTGCAACACACGAATCGCTGGCAACAATGTTATTCTGTAGCCGTGGAAGGAGGAAATTTTGTCCTAGAAGAGATCTAAAAGAGGAGGATACCACCCATAGACTTTGTCCTTTCTGACCCAGAGAACACACTGTTGTAGTGTTTAGTATGTACTTGTGTTCTTGAATAAATGAACAAACTTTGCCCGGGAGAGAATTATATTTGGAGACAGGAAATTTTATCCAGAGGTGATTTTGTCCGTTTGCCTCGTATCCGGTCATCAGTCATTCAGCTCGCATCGCAGCTACGGCAGCTGAGCGCGCGCGTCTTCTGTCGCCATGGTTACCAGATGAACAAAAGCCCGTCGCGCCGACCCAAGACGTCCCGAAGCGAGTTAGGGGAGAAAATTGCGAAGGAGGGGGAGCAGAATCGGGCAGGAAAAGCGAGCCGCGGCGGGGGAGGGGATCAGACTGGCCGGGGATGTGATCTGATGAGTCATCAAGACGTCACGTGACACTGATTGATCTGTTTGATACGCGAAAAGCTGCTCCAAGAATGGAAAGCAACAGAAACGAGTAGCCTACGTCCAATCATTTCATCATTTCAAGACATCAACAGCTGTGAACTGTAAAACGCAAATCCAAAAGTAAAACTGATAAAAATGGTCACATCCTGAATCAGTAAGACCCAACAATAAACACAGAGAAACAGTAAAGCGGCAGAAGTACAGACTCGGTGCAGAAACTTGCAATTTACTGACAGACGGCTGCAGTACAATTTTTAGACAGATGATTATGAGTGCTCAAAATTTCAATTTTGCATTAAAATTCCTATAGAAAATTTTAGCTCCGAATTTCGTATTCTTTGAAGCGAATTTTTCAACAAAAAGAAAACTTAGCCAAACTAAAATCTCACTTCAGTTTAGTTGCGTCTACAAGAGTGTACTAAGCGAACGAAGTGGCAGGCACGCAGTTTGGTACATTTCTGTCGCTTCGTACAGGCGTTTACTAAGTTTTGACACCGGACTTTTTAACGCTAGAACTTCCTTCAAGCATTTGCGAAATTTATAGCGTGATTCGAAGTGCTTTAGCTGTGTATGATTGTCTTTCTGTTTGCACTCTATTACTGCTTTCTCTTATTGCGTGTGAGTACGAGTTTTCGAGTTTCATCGCTCTTTTTATACGAGCTTCGTTGCTTTGGAATAAAAGCGCTAATTGATTGATTTGACATTACTTACGCATATATCACTGGCGTAGCCATGACGGAGCACTAAGGGCACCTCTAGTGCCCCCACCCTTAAAAGCCTACTCAGTCACTGAAAATACTGACAAAAATGCATCAAAATACTTCATTTTCACACCAAAAAAATCCTGAAAATTTCCCAGTGGGAAGGAAACACTCTTCGAGTGCCCCCACATCGAGATCCTGGCTACGCCACTGGCATGAGTTTCGTATTTCTTTTATACGTGCCTAGTTGCCTAGAATAGAAGCATCATATACTGATTGATTGATGCATGACATATCTACAGGGTGGCCAAAAAAGTAAGCTATTGCATTTTGTCCATATTTTTGCTAAATATTGACCAATTTTCACAACGTTTTGACCAGCAGACTCTGCAAGAAATTTGCTATTCAGTGGCATGCACACCACACTTGTTATGTTGCTACACTACCCTGTAAAACCTAAATATCAAAAATAGCAATATTTACAGATAAGCAGAAGGTATAATAGTAATTTTTAAAGTACTTAAATAAATGTTAAATATAAATTATAGTAGGTCCTAAGTGGCAAAAATCTTTGCATATAGCTACAGAGTAAGTTTTCATCTTTCAGCAAAATAGTGCACAGCTTGTATGGCCGAATGATCGAAATACAATACTCATGCAGTTAACTGAGCAAAATTGCAGCGGCCGACCAGCATTAATGTACACTAAAAATTTATGCACAAAAAATGGTTCAAATTATTCGAAAAAATGTTCAATACTTTCTCCATTGTTCTATACACTTATTGTATGTTATATTTAACATTTCAGTTAAATACTTTAAAAATGTATACCACTAAACCGTCTGCCGATCTGTAGAAATTGTTGGTTTTGAGATATTTATGTTTTACAATGTAAAGTAGCGACAAAATAGGCGTGGTGTGCATGCCATTGAATAGCAAATTTCTTACAGAGTCTACTGGTGAAAAAATTGTCAAAAATTGTCAATATTTAGTGAAGATAAGGTCATAGTGCTATAGTTTACTTTTTTGGGCCACTCTGTACGTATGTGCATGTGAATGTAACTATGTACAGGGTACGTTTATAACGATTGGTCTATAGTGATTTCATCAGCGGCTTCCCGTGACTTAACAAAAGTCACGTTGAGCGCTTCCGGGCCGCAGTGACGTCATCACGCACGCTTCCGTAATGGCAACAAATGTGAATGTTGCAAAGGGCGTTGATTGGCTAACCGACAAAGCTTCCCGGAGAGAAGGGAAACAGAAAAGTCGGTCGGTACCCCCTGTCGCTGCAACTCTGTCACTGTCAGAATACATTAGAGGTGAGCGGATCGGACAAAAGTATTTACGCTCAGTTCGATTCGATCTGTATCGAACAGTTTTACACTATGCTGCTATGCTATGCTATGCTGCCGGAATTGAGACAAGAGGATCGGGATGACACATACGGAAGACCTGCTTTTGAACACACCGGTCCATCTACTTGGAACGCTCTTTCGAACAGTCTTAGAGCGACAATAATGAGTTCGTTCGCTTTGCAAAGTTCTTGCATGCAGCGCAACTCGGTTCAGTTTTAGTTTAGCTAATCTGTCGCTTTCTATAGACGCCTTTAAAAGCAGTCACGCACTCTCTGCTATTGCTATACCTTTAGACGTCATCTCAAACACTTTTGTTTCTTTCTATCTACTAGTACTTACTTACTGACTCACTTAATTACAACCCGCTGCATTTAACTTCATAAAATTTTGCGCGAACATGTGGCCTACTTTGACAGCCCCTAGAAGCCTACTGAATATCAAGGTCATAAATAAAAAGTTAAGATCATATGGTTTCATTTGTTTTTGCGTGCATGACACTGCGGCTACCCGCGGACAGTACTTAGCCTCGAGCAAGGCTTTACAGTCTTGTTTAGCGTCGTTCCCTATTGGACTCAAACGGACGAGCATCCGGATCTCCCAAACTGCCCAGCCCTATAGCGTCCAGCGATGATGCTGCAGAAATGGCGCTATCCAGCAATTTGACTTGCTAATGATTCCAGGCGCACGGACAAACGCTCGGCACGTGTTGGACTGACGGGGGGGGAGGAGGGGTTGCGTCGAAAATATCTCTCTATCTCTCCCTGCCTCCCTCCCCAGTTCACGCTTTATCCGCGGCGCGGCAGCACCGCTGTGGATGATTTACAGCCAGATATTCGCAATTAAGTCCCGTATTATGTGACGCCGAGCCGGCCACGGATGGATAGGATCGGTCAGTGCGTTACAATCGCCCATAAACATCTAGCAGTGGTCCATGAATCGCCCTTCCCCCGACCGACACATTGAGGTGACAGACCGAGTGCCCCGACCCCAAGCACCAGCAGAGCAGTATAACAAATTGATAGGCTTTTAGGCAGAACAGCTCTTCCAGCGCAAGCAATTCCGCGCCTAATATTCCCACCTGTTTGGGCAATAGCTGCGGCGTTTGTGATCTGAAATGGACGCCTAAAAATTTGCGAACTAGCTAACTAACTGTCTAATTTTGTTTTAATCGCTCAACGAATTTAAATGTCATTTGGCAGGTGCACCTGGTTGGTCCAATGACACGATGTGTTGGATGCAGATCTCTGAACTAACGGGGGAAGAAGAGATTTGAAGGTCAACACCTCCAGCCGAAATATCCAACTGCAAATTGATGCTGCCACACGGTGAATACAAAAGGAGCGATTCCGCCTTTTGTCAGATTACTTTGGTCCTTAACGACCCGACCAGGAGTTGAACCCACAACCTCGCGACAACGACGACGACGACGTCCTAACCGTTACGCTACCAAGCCATCATGCAGATAAGGACCCACTGCCCAAATACTCCCATGACAATGCGAATTAGATGCTTTCCTAGAAACCGTGTATGGCCAGCGAAGATCTTCAGAGTTCACGGAGTGCTGAGTAGGACTACAGCTTGGTTGGCAAGGTCTATTGAACTCATCACACATTCCCCGGCGACGAGACGCATTAAGACTTGGCGTGTCGACCGCAGTGCACGCGCGAGGTTCATCAGAGATTCCTAGATGCTACATAGACACGCATAAGTGTCTATACGGCTTCATGCCACACCCACCATTTTCCGTTCCGAATAATGCCAGTGCATCTTGTCTGACTGTCCATAAAATTGTTCAAAACATTTGGACCATATCCGATCCAGCCCAATCCAGGAATGAATCCAATCCATGAGTGCTAACTCTGGTCCGGTCCGACAGTAGCGGATCCAGAGTTTTAGAACAGGGGGAGCAAAAAGGTAGAGGGTGGAGTCTGGAAGAGGGTTGTGCCCCGTCCCACATTTTTTTACATTTAGGCCTAATGCAGAAATAATGCATTTCTGTGCAAAATTTTTACCTGGTTATAAGATGCATCC
>Ga0209671_1001753_pt1 | contig 18804 bp, 18 predicted proteins | sample WorMetHERISLAND2_2_FD_187401 | JGI IMG/M metagenome (GOLD analysis project Ga0209671, IMG submission 187401) | Marine gutless worms symbiont microbial communities from Max Planck institute for Marine Microbiology, Germany - Olavius geniculatus... | ecosystem: Host-associated > Annelida >...
GGCATCGGCTTTGATTCCGTCTGCAATTGCATTCAATACTTTTTTAGTAGTCTGAGTCGGGGAGAAATAGAGTAAATACAGCTTTTCGATATTCATGGAAATCCTTGTCAGCAGTTGAATTCTTGGTTATGTCAATGGCTCCTCAACTTCCCTCCCTTGGCGGCAGGCCTTGGCGGGAGGGATTGAGGGGGGGATAAAATAGATATCTATCCTTCAACTTGGTCTCTCTGGATAACTGTATTATTCTAAATAATCGTTACTGTCAAATTTTCAATAGTGTTTTAAGTAATTCATTTGCATTTTCGAGTTTGGCGGCTTTGCGAGACAATAAAGGATAGAAAGTCATGTAAATTAGCCGATAGTCCCTTTCACTTTTTTCAATTATAGAAAAATCTCGGCAATTAAATTTGAAGAATCGCGGAATTCGGTGAAAATGATTACCGAAATAAGTTGCTGGAGTTACGAATAAGAGCACTAAGGCAACTTCAAAGTCAGATCATCGAGGCTGTCGGGATACTCGGTTAACGAAACACATCCGTTGTCGGTAACCAGCACCGTGTCAGAGTGACGGAAACCGCCGATATCTTCGATATAGATCCCCGGCTCGATGCTGATCACCATATTTTTGGTCAAAACGTGCTCGCTTCCCAAGGCTATCCAGGGCGGCTCATGTCCGGTGATCCCGAATCCGTGCCCGGTCCGATGTAGGATGTTTTTGACAAATCCCGCCTTTTCGATGATTGATAGCACCTCACGGTCTACCTCTTCGGCCCGAACACCCGGTTTGATCAACTCGAAGGCCTTGGCCCGAGCTTCCATGGTAACATCAAAGACTTTTTTAGCCTCCTCGGGCACGGAACCCAGAAAGAAGGTACGTTCCAGCTCAGCGCTGTAGCCATTGGTCTGGGCTGTGACAATGGCCACATTGGGTCCGCCTTCTTCAAGATTGTCAAAAAGACCCGGTATGGCGTGCGGCTGGGCGGAAAGCGCTTTTGGCCACACAGCAGCCACGAATTTGCACATGAGCAAATTGACGTCCGGGATCTCGAAAAGCATTGTCACCATCATCTCCTTTGTGCCTTCGCTGTATATAGTGGCGATATGCGGTCCGGGTTGGGCCAAGGAAAGGGCTTTTTTCATGCCGATATTTGTCACCTTGCTGGCGTAGGCGATACGGCCGATTTCGTAGTCTGTTTTAATCAGCCGGGCCTTATCGATGAGGTCGCAAACCTTCTTATGGCCGGGTATTTCATGCTGCAGGGCAATTGACAAGGACGACTCTATCCCCACTTTTTTATCGTCGCCGATTACCTTTCTCAGCGTATCGACAAAGGTTTTGCCGGTAGGCGCCGGATACTCGTAGTAGGTATGGTAGTCCACCTCGATGAGCACGCGCTGCTCGGCATGGCTGACTTCCAAAAGCGGCACCACGAGACAGGGTTTTCCCTCCATTGGAATGATCAGGAAAAAGGGGCGTTCAAACGGCATGTAGGCAAAATTGGTCAGGTAATAAACGTTATCCGTGTGCGCGGCGACATAATAGTCAAGCTCCTCGGCCAACATCATGGCCCGAACGGTATCGAGACGAAGTTTTAGTTCGTCGCTTGCAGGTGGTGCGGTAATGGGTTCAATATCATGCTTCATTTAGCTCTCCTTTTACCTTGAGTTGCATACAGCAGAAGGTCCGATATCCATGACTGGGTCCCCTCGATCATAGAAGAGAAAACAGCCTCCTTACCGAGTCCCCATCAAGGCATTATCGTGAAGCTTTGCTTTCGAGGTAACTTATAGATGCCAAAATCCTTCCTGTCAAAAGTGACGACGTTTCGCATGCGTGTTTCTGTGGCAAGACAGACTATGGTGGCATCGGCAAAATCCATCGGCATATCAGCATACTTTTTCATCAGATTTTTAGTTTTTCGCAGGCTCTTGGTGCTGGATGGCGCAATTTCGACGACAGATTTCAAAACAAAATCCAGCGCCGCGCATTGAGCTGAAATGGAAAAATTCAATAGATAAAGAACTTCAGTCAGAACCGCTTCAGTTGAATACAGTCTGCCGTCGAAATTTTTAAGCCACTGGACAGATTCAGCATGTCTTGTTTCACTGCGATCGATTAAAGCCACCCACGGCCCGGTATCCATAATCGCTATCATGGTGTACCTTTAATCTTTTTTAGCAAATGATCACGATGGTTTTGGCCAAGATCCGGAATACCGCTCTCAACCACACCGATAAGATCCTTCGCTTTGCTGTAAAGATCTGTCGTTTCATCAACGCTGTATTCTTCAAGGAATTTTCGAATTGCCATTCGGGTTACATCCGATTTCTTTAAACCGCTCGATTTTGCAATTTGTTCGATCTTGTGAATATATTCTTCAGGCATCCTGATTGTTAGCTGTTGCATTTTTGGGTGCTCCTATTGTAGTCTAATAGATGACAATGTAATCTTTTTCGCTTTGGCTGTCAAATTACATCAGCTCACCACAGTGGTCCCCCCGTCTACCGGGATAATCTGTCCGGTAATAAATGCGCCGGCTCTGCTGGCCAGTATAATGGCGACAGCGGAAATATCTTCAACCTCGCCCCATCGATGCAGGAGAATCGCTGCTCACTCTTCTTCGAAACGCCTTTTGTTTTGGCTGACATATTCTGTCGTTTTAGAAAAAAACCGACCGGGTGCAATGGCATTCACCCGAATGTGGCTATCAGCAAGATCCTTGGCCGGATTTCGCGTTACCTGATGGATGGCAGCTTTGCTGGGACCGTAGCTGTAGTTGGATATGCTGTTGCCGACCATGCCGGCAATGGAGCCAATATTGATAACACTGGCGGTACGATCCGGGGATTTACCTTGTTTAAGCAGTGACAATAGAGCCTTGGTCAGGAAGAAAGGTGTTTTACATTCATTATATGATTTCACCGCAAAGTTGCAAAGGACGCAAAGATAAAAAATAGATACCCTCTGCGCCCTTTGCGTCTTGGCGGTGAAAATTATTGCCGAAAGATGCTATCGTATTAACGAGTAAGAGCACTTTGTGCGGGCGGCAACGGCGGGGTGAGCGGCACCGTGAATGGTCAGTCGTCAAGAATGACCTTTATGTCTCCGGAACACGTGCCCTTCTCATGCATCATGCACTTACCGATTTTTGGATCGATGCTATATTTAATTCCCAAAGCTTCAAGCCAACATTCGATTCTGTATATTACCCCGCATCTGTATTCATCGATAATTCCAATCTGTTTCATGCCCTTATATGCAAAGCATTCTCCGTTTTCCCATTGCCAGTGCAGCTGATTTTTTGATGATGCCCGGAACTGAAATTTCTCAAAAACTGAATGGGGCAGGATCACTTCAAGGGCTTCAAACATGAAATCCTTGAGCGCTTCGAAGGATTCAATCTTCTCACCACCGGATCCTAAGGCCGTCTTAACCCTTTTTATCTCAATAGGCGCAAGAGATCGTATGGCCGCTTTATTCAGGTTGTTCGTTTTTTCGATACCCAATTCCTGGTAAGTGTGGTAAAACCACATACCGTCATGGGTAAGCCATCCCTTTCCCAGTAAATCCCGTATCTCTTTCTTGTCGATCCGATCTAAAGCACCCATGATATCACTTCTATAACATACATATTAATCCCGATCCAACTAACTAATCAAAACGCGACAACTATTTTCTTTGGAATACGCAGAAATTAGTTAGATTAATCTACAACGTCCCCAAAGTTCTCAATAGCCCTTCCATCTTCATGCCATTGTTCGGCAGTTTTACTTACCGCCTCACTCTTTGTTGGAATATTCATACTCATTGTCAGACTCATCCTTCAATTGCCGTAAGGTTTCTTCAAACACGGGTAGGCGCTGTATATCTTTGGGATTTGAGGAATTTCTCTTGAGTTGGATTAACATTTCAAGATCTAAAACGCGAATAGTGTGGGTTCTAAAATCAATTTCTACTGTGTGCTTAAAGAGGTCTTCATAGGCTCGACCCTCCTCAATAACTGCCAAAACATCTAGCGCACCGAGCCGAGTCGTAAAAAGCGCATGACCCGTCCCTGATATGTCGTCCTCTTTAGGCTCAATCACTTTGTCGTCTGGACGACGATGAAAAGCGCCGATTGATTTAAGAAATGCAACCAATTTGGCTATATTTTCAGGAGATCGATTGTGAACGATGTCCACGTCTATTGTTGTTACAGGTGCTCCCTGAACAACGGCGGCGAGACCACCGACCAAAATAAAGTCGATACCAGCCTCTAATAGCCCCTCAAGAATTGCGCCTAAATCTACGTTCGTTGGTTCTCCGCTGCCTATAGGCATATCTCAACTCCAGAATTGCTCGTAATGCCTTATCATTAGCTCGCAAGCGCTCCTCAGGAGACATCCTTAGGAACATAGCGACCAGTCCTTTATCAACACTGGATTGGAACTTAGCTTTTGTTTCCTTAACCATAGGAATTCCTTGAAGTCTTATGTTCTATTCCCGTCAGCCGAACATGAAAATCACCGGTTTATCCGGTGATTTTTCTGGTTAGAATAAAGTATTGTGTCCCCGGAATTCGTGTGTCCGGAATTCATACGGAATTCCATAAGTGAGCATCGCCCAATTTGCTTTTTAAATCAACTCTATACAATGAACTCCAAGTTATGTTGGTTCATAGCGCAGAAGGATCATATGCGTCCACAATCATTTGGCGCGTAATAGTTACGGTCAAGAAGCACGAATAAAAATTGTCGTTTTCTAAATCCCAGACAGAGTTCGGTCGAGCTTGTATTCCTTCTTCAAATTCATAGATGCGCTTGATCAATCGGTGATTGAGATACAGGTCCACAGCCCGCAGCTCGGCGCCGAAAAACGGCGTATCTCCTGGTATCCTGTCGAACATGGAAGTGCCTGAATCGGTCCAATCCGCTGACTTGAACCTGTAGAACAGGCTCAGCTCCGTACCCAGCAACTCTGCGTATAGTAGATTTAGACCGCGAACACCGAGAACCAGACCTTGTATCTCATCATCCGATGCGCACGAGAGTTGCGCCTGGGGCGACGTCTCAATATCAAAGTAGCAATTGTTGTCTTCATTGCCGGGCGTAAAGAACAGAGCCGCCGACGGACGATAGCCGCTCAGATCCTCCTCGGTACCCACAAACTCGATTTCAGTCGGCGGAGTCGACAACAGTGACGGCTGGTTTTGCAAAAGAAAGTCGCGAATGACTGACTGGCGTTCATCGACATACAGAACCTCGCGTCCCGTACCCGGTTCCTTCTTAAGCTTGGAGAGACGCCAGCTGCAGATCACCACCCGATTCTTTCGCACCCAGCTCCCGCCAACGACCTCGGATTGAGACCCACTCAGAAATCCTTCGTCTCTCCAGTCGATCGGTGCGCCAAATTGCAAGTGTAACTCGAGATTTTCGAATATCTCGCTAGTCAGGCGCACTTCGCGCAGAAGGCGATCGTGATCGCTCAGAGTCGGAGGCATTAAACTACCGGGCGCCGCGGTATCCGCTGTATCATATGGGTTCGCGATTGACTTTGTCAGGTCGGTGTCCGCGGGCCTGACAACCCGAAGAACGTCACGCACAATCGTCTCAAGGCCCGCCTTCGATGAAACAGCTACCTTGTCCGCCAGGGCGGGAGAATAGCGACGAACGTCATCGACAGTGACATTGTGCCATATCGGCAGGATGGTGCCGCCACCGGCAAGCTCTATCGTTGTCAGCGCATCAAGCTCACGCTGGGGCCACGCCTTCTCGAAGAAATGGGGGCTAAGCACGACAAGTCCGAAGCGCGACTCGGAGACCCCCTTATCGATGGACCTCCGTAGGCCGTCACCAAGCAGCAACGAAAATTCGTCGAACCATACCTTCAGTCCGGACTCGACGAGCCGCAGTGCCAGCGGCCTGACCAGGTCTTCTTTATCCTCTGAAGCATGACTTATAAAAACATCCCACATTTGAGCAACTCACTATCCAAAATGCTTTACGCTGCCTAAAGCATCTCACTGCGGGGTTCGGTGGGCGTGATCTGCAGGCCACCTTACTTTGAGAACCAATGGCCTTTACGCAAAACTGCCAGGCTTTTCCTGTCAGCTCGACGCTTTTGTTACCATGATCTCCCTCTTGTCGTACCAAGCTATGTGTCTGAATCCAATTAAGAAACCTTCTAGAAGTGGTAATTCTTATTCAAGAGCAATGACAACTTTCTCGTTCTTTTTGTGTTCCTCGACCTCAACGAGGATGCCTCGAGCGTCAGGATTCTCTGAAAGCTTGATGATCTCAGCTATATCGATACCCTTCTCCTGAAGGGCGTCCGTGGCCTGCTTCGGAATGAGTTTGGATGCGATTTTAAGAACACCACCGGGAATTGTGACTGTTGTCGCCGGATCGGAATCACCACCTTTGAACACCCTGATTTTCAAGTCTGCCATGTTTCTCTCCTTACAGCAAAGATAATAGGTCAAAGCTTGAATTGTGAATAATACGGTTTTCTAATTCACAATTCAACGTTTAGCCACGATAGTCCAATTCAACCTCAGTTGAACCTAATTCAAAGATTCCCTGTACCTTTTACCGTCTGTAGTGGGGAAATTTGTATATCCGCAGTATTTTAATATCAGCGGTGGCACAGGCATCGTCAATTTGTGAACATCGATCGAAATTCTTGAACTTTCAAGGCTGATCAGTTCGAATTGGACATTTCTCTCAGTTGCTCGATAAAAGCTTCGATTTTCGTTTTGGCCTGCTCTTCACTGAAAAAGCGAAGATCGTTAAGGTCACCGTCTATGACGAGTGTCTGAATTCCAAGCTTCTTGTTTAGCCGGTCGGGCATCGCAAAACGACTGTTGGTATTGTACGGGCAGGTTTTGGCATTATGGAATATTATTCCGTCGATATTACAGAATCTAATCCAATTTTCAATATACGTCTCTTTGACGATCTCACTTCGCACATTGAAGCACTCCAGGGCCGCACGGGCCATAGATTCAAAAGGTTGGTCGGGATCAAGCGGATCGAAAATCCACGAATTGCAGTAAGTCGAAGCAACAATTGCCGTCTGTAGATCCAGCATCAAATTGCTGAGTTTGCGCAGTTTGCCCCAGATTGGCATGCCGTCCCAGTAGATGCGATGACGTTCCTCTGGGACTGCAGCAATACTATGTTCCACGGCCCGTTTCAAATCACCCAGCAACAGGTCATAATACGTCAACGCCTCCTGCTTACCCCTGAGAACTACAGCCGGCGCCATATGAATGCAATGATCGAAAAACGTCATGGGGGTGGGTGTATTTGCGGCGTAGCCCAGAACTTTCCGCCACTTAATCGTGCATTCTTTGGATAGGCGGACGACGTTCTTTAATCTGTCCAAATCGAACTCGTTGCCGCTGATCACTTCAAGAGTAGGCACAAGATCCTGCAGCTGGCTGACGACATCACCGATATGGCATTTTTTCACTTTATCCAATACACGCGGGCTGTTGATTCCGACGATGGGAATCTTCCAACGGCGCGCATAGAAACTGAACCAGTCCTGGATTTCCCGGCACTGATTATTATTAAAAACCAATACATCCGCCTTGGGAACAGATTTAATGGCATAGGATTTTGTAAGGGGGGTGACCCCCTTCAAAAAGGCTCCAATATCACTCGTCAGGTAAGAACAAATATCAGGTGAATATCCGGCAGCGACAGCAGGCGCAATGAATTCTGTCGCAGACCTTGTGGCACCTAACAGTGCCCCGTGATTCTCGGGATAATAAACCTCAAAACCTAAAGCCAGTAATAGTTCGCATGGCCCTATGCTGCTGCACCACGCTACCTTGCGGTCTTTAGACTCTGCTGCCGATTCGAGCGCAGCATAGTGTCGCTGCAAAATTCTCTTAAGTTCGCTTGTGCTTTTTAATGGTTTGGGGCTATTTATATACTCTGCCATGATCTTTTATTTCAAATATCTTGATTGTAGTTCGATATTTTGCCAATTTATCTTTCTTAAAAATAGTTTCGGCAATGAAGAATCCCAAGATCGACGGCCCTGTTTATCCGTTTTGTGGTGTCATAACCAGCCTAAAGCCAGTATCTTCCGTGCGATCAAAAGGCATGTAGCGGATTCGATTGGCAGACCGGCAGAACCGCGCGAACCACCACCAACTGCCACCGCGATTGACTCGAATCAAGCCCGATGGAGGTCCTTGGGGATCCGTAACAGAGCCCGAGGGATAATCCCCGTACCAATCCTGACACCATTCCCACACATTGCCGTGCATGTCATAGAGACCCCAGGAATTCGGCTGCTTTTGAGCGACCGGATGCGTTTTATGACCCGAATTGCCGCAATACCAGCCAATACGGTCAAGCTTCGCATCGTGGTCACATCCAGTCACCGTTAATTTTCCGTTGCTCAATGCGGTTTGACTGCCTGACCGGGCGGCATATTCCCATTCGGCCTCAGTGGGCAAACGATACGTGTTGGGGCCGGTCATGGCATTTAAACGGTAGATGAACCGTTGAGCGTCATGCCAGGAAACGCTCTCTACCGGACAGGTCTCGCCACATCCGCGGAAGTGAGATGGATTTACGCCCATTACCGCTTGCCATTGCCCCTGGGTCACCTCAGTTGTCTGCATGTAGAAAGGACGGGTCAGGGTTACTTTATGCCGCTTTTCATCACTGTCCCGTCCAGTTTCATTCAACGGACTACCCATGAGAAAAGTCCCGGCCGGCATCAACACAAATTTCATCCCCAGCTCGTTAGTGAATTCAGCAGCCATCTGCCTAACCGAATTTGGTTCTTCCAAGGTATTTTCCGCTTTTTTCCCTATAAACGACCCATATGCCGACAACCAAACCGTAATCAATGGCACTGCCGCAATTATACCGATACTGAGTTGTTGTTTCATGACGGATGTAATAAGAGCCGCAAGATAAAATGAAATACTTGCGGTCAACGCTTTTGTTGGCTAATGGTCAATTGATTACCTCATCTTTCATATGTGAACCAAGAGCATCAGATAATCGTCTGGTAATCTTTTTCATCATTTCCTCGGATCGGTCAACACCATAAACTGTTAAAGGAAAGTTCAAAGGGTCTTGTATACTGGATATTTCATCGTGTTTGTCAGGTGAAAAAAGTATAGCCGGATTTCCGATGGCTATCCATCCAATTGGCACAGTAACCCCCTCCTGAAGATAGGATTTCAGATGAACAATCCCATTTATTCTTACTGCTGAGCCTTTGCCCAATTTAGCTCCATGGAAGATGGACGCTCCAGTTGCAATAAAAACCTCGTCCTCAATATTGCATCCTACAACATGTGCATTGGGGCCGATCAGGCAAAAATCGCCGATAACAGTAGAATGTGCAGTATTGCTCCGAACCACAGCATTTTCGAAAATGATACAATGCTCACCGATGGAAATTCGTCCCCCTTCTGTAATTAAGGTGGCGCCATGCATTATTCGGCAATTAGGTCCTATTTTTACATTGCCACAAAATGTTGCCGTAGGAGCGATATAAGTGTTTTTATCTACTTCTGGATCTTTTCCTTTATGTGAAATGAGCATAATATTTATCCTAATTCGTAGCCAACCACGGCTTCAGCGGTGAGGGAACCGAGTCCGATCTGGAAGTCGATGTTAGGTCTCTTTAGTCAAAATCTTTTTGGCTGCGTCGATGAGTTCAGCGTTGTTGTTAGCTTTCTGCTCATCCGGTAAATACAACGTATCTTCAAAACCAATCCTTGAGTCATATCCACGTTTTTTTGCCTCCGCCAATAAAGGCCAAACAGTTGAATTATATCCATGCAGAAGTCGAGATTTGCCCATAATGTGATGTAAGTTAAGCACTTCCTCTATATCATTAACCGTTTCCAAAGCGCTAATGACTGTATCATCCGCCGGTTCAAACATGAGCCGAAGACATTCTTCGGCCAGACCGCTTACGACTAATTTATTGGCAGCATCTGCCTGAAAAAGGCCAGCCTCTACACCAATATCAAGTTCCAGTAGCTTGCGTGATACCTCTATTGCTCCTGCTTCGCTAAAGTTGACTGAGGCGAAATCAATTATACCTTTCCATTCAGATATATATCTCAGCCGGAGCCTTGCATTCGGCTCGATCCACTCACCGGTGCTTATGCCGATTTGAACTGTTGGGCAGTTTTCACGTATGGCCAAGACCACAGGTTCGATATCACTTCGTTGCATACTCTCTACTCCCTCTTTATCTCGTGGATGAATGTGGACGGCTCCAATGCCCCGCGAAACGGCCTCTTGAGTGTCAGCGGCAAGCTGATCCGGAGATAAGGGGATATTTGCATGTTCCTGTAATTTCCGATTACCATTTAATGCAGCCTTCAACAACATGGTGAAACCTTTATTTAACAGGACCTAACCAACAAACCATCAAGCAGCGAAAATGCCGGGCATAACCAGCCGCTGAAAACGGAGCAAGGAACGAGCGTAGTTTTAGCGGTCTGTGTTGATGCAATGGTTAGCCCAATTCTACGTTCTTATCACTTGGTGTTTCTACTTCAAGCCCTTCAAACACATCATCGCCTCTTAGGGGACATGAACTCTTCTTCCTTCCATTCTTTCTCTTAAATTGCTTTAGAAGGTTCTACCCGTCGGATTTCTGCGTAGCCTTCCATTGTTGATACATCCGATATCGACTGCTTCAGCCTCTTTCGGGTCAATGCATTATTTCGAGAGTAATTTTATTTCTTTCGATTCAATGTTTCGTGCACCTTGGCAATCAGATCCTTTGTCCTGAACGGCTTCTGAATGAAATTGACATTTTCTTCCAACACGCCTTGGTTGGCAATTACGTCTGCTGTGTAGCCTGAAATGTAGAGGCATTTCATATTCGGACGATTCGATCGCAGCCGATTTGCCAAATCCCGGCCGTTTATTTCCGGCATGATCACATCTGTTATCAGCAGGTCTATCTCTTCATTGCAATCACGGGCTAAATTCAGGGCTTCAGATGGAGTGTTAGCGACTAGCACCTTGTAGCCGAAGCCACCGAGAATAGTCTTGATTATATCCAGGATGGCAACTTCGTCTTCCACTACAAGAACAGTCTCTCCCCTGCCCTCGTGAACAGGTGCAGGATCAAATGCCTTGTCTTCCGATATCGGACCTGTGTAGTGGGGCAGATAGATTTTGAAAGTAGTGCCCACGCCGGGTTCACTTTGAACATCAATAAATCCGTTGTTCTGTTTGACCGTGCCGTAAACGCTGGCCAATCCCAGTCCGGTCCCCATATTTTCATCTTTGGTGGTAAAGAATGGGTCAAATATATTTTCCAGGGTTGCTTTGTCCATCCCGCTCCCGTTGTCGCTGATAGACAACAGGGCGAACTCGCCGGGACGAAACCCCATGTACTCTGCGCAGTATGCTTCGTCAAAAATCACCGAAGCGGTTTCCATTGAGATCCTGCCAACACCCTCAATGGCGTCTCGCGCATTAACGTATAAATTAACCAAAATCCGATCAAATTGTGAGGGATCCATCTTGATCAGGATTCGGCCTGTCTGGGGGGCGCAAACCAATTGGATATCCTCGCCTATAAGGCGCTCAAGCATATTGAACATATCCTTCACAGAATCGTTCATGTCAAACACCTTAGGCGATACAATCTGTTTACGAGCGAAGGTCAGCAATTGGCGAGTGACTTCCGAAGAACGTGTTGCGGCTTTAAATATTTCCTGAAGATGTTTGTGTACAGAACTTGATGCGTCCACTTCGGTCATTGCCATTTCCGTATTACCCAGGATTACACTCAACATATTATTGTAGTCATGGGCAACACCGCCTGCCAAGCGACCGACGGTTTCCATCTTTTGCGCTTGAACCAGTTGCGCCTGCAAGTTTTCTTTCTCTATCTCTGCCTCCTTATGAGCCGTAATGTCCGTTAGTGTACCAATAAACAGGGTGGCTTGACCGTCTTCATCCAATACGGGAATGACCTCTCCAAGCGTCCAGACTACTTTGCCGTCCGAATGTACCCACCGATACTCCAAGTGGAATTCCTCACTATTCTCGAACGCTTTTTTCCACTCGGAGACCATTCGCTCACGGTCGTCGGGGTGGAGGAAGGGAATCCAATCAAAATTCAGTGCTTCTTCCGCTGGTACCCCAACAAGTTCGGCACATTTTTTATTAATATAGATGGCTCTTCCCAGCGCATCGTCTAGAAAGATTCCAACCGGTGCTGAATCCGTCAATGCGCGGAATTTGTCTTCACTTTCCAGCAGCGCTGCTTTTAAGCCAGCGACACGCTGTTTTAGATCTTCAATCTGGCGCAGTAGGTCTGGTTTATTTTTAGCTCTCGGCACGATCATTACCTCTGTATGTAAAGCATTAGTAATGCATTAGCATTAGAGGCTAACGCCCGCAAATAAGGTGCGTGCCACATACCTTTCGAACCTGCACGGCCTTTACGGTAAACCGCCCAGCTTTTCACGTCAGCTTCATTTGCATTGTTGGACGGAAGTCTTTGCCCGCCTTCGCGCTAGTGAACTATGTTCGATTGGACACTGAACGGCAAAAATTTAATGGCAGACAATCACTCGGTCTCCCTCATCGGAATAATCGAATGAAATGATGTGCTGTTCTCCCAACAGTGATTTGATTTCTTCGTCTTCATACCGATAGAACACCATTCCTGCCTGTTTCCCTCGAACGAACCTCAGTGTGCCATCAGGCAACACCTCTGCTTCATCAAGTATTTCTTCATCTTGGTCAGGAGGATCAAAGATCAATAGGATCATCCCATTTGGCATAAGTACGCGCCTTATCTCTGCCATTGCGACCTGAGACGATTCAAAGGTAACGTGGTCCAATGCCGCAATACAGATTATACCCGCAAAGTGATCATTAGGAAATGAAAGGTGCTCAAATGTCCCCTGCTCAAAGGTTCCGGGAAGATCATACAAATCGAAGCGTTTTCGACAGAACTCGACTGCTTCCGCCGCTATGTCAACCCCATAAACCTGGTACCCCTTCTGGGCTAAGTAGTGCGCATTGCACCCTTCGCCACAGCCCAAGTCAAGAACGGTGGCACCTGTTTTTAAATAGTTCTCACAGAAGCCGGCAAGGACAGATGATGGTTTGCTTTGGGAAAAATCGTATGTCTCTAAATCTATCTCTCTGAAGCGATTCTCCCAGTAGCTTCTCGGACTGAGCATACTCTATGACCTCCTAAGCAAGCCGCCCAACGCGAAGGTCAGTTGCAGCCAGGATCATTGAAAACGGGTCAAAATTGTGCATTGGGTGTTAAATCTTGATTAGTGATTTAACTCGGTTAAACTTCTTTTGCAACTTATCGTTTTCTTTCAACAAATTTTTGAAAACACCAACCCTTCGGCTAACTGCCGAATAAGTTAAGCCAAACTTGTCAGCTATCTGATTATTGGTTAGATGACCTGTTTGCCACAATAGGTAGATCAGAAGATCCCGATCTAAAATCTCCGACTGTGAAACTCTTGCAGCTTTCTGAAAATGCACCATTTTGCAGTTTAATAGTTTTGCCGCCTGATTTAATAGAACCTCAGCATCAATGCCGTTGCCTATCTGACGTTGCTGGGGGATTTCGTCATTTGGTATATTCGGCAGGTAGCGCTTTTTGATTTTCTGTACAAATTTTTTCGTTCCTAATATGATGCCGTGGCGTAGATTTTCCCAAATCCGTTGCTCCTCTTTAGCATACTTTTGCGCCGCTTCACGGTAAGCCAGGTGTCGGTCGGCAACGTTTAAAAACTGTGACAATATCAGTTCGGTATCAAGCCAATTTGTCGTCCGGTCGCCATAGCCATAAGCACGATAGCTGCTCCATTTGTAACTGGATAGCCTTTTTACCATTGACGCTCGAACAGGATTTCGATGAATGTAATATGACAGTTGCATAAGGTAGGCTTCATTTTGCACCAACACATTTTTAAAACGGCCTTGAAATAGATGCCCGCTTCGAAAATGGCGCAGGTTGAATCTTTTGGTGTAAGTTGCCCCCAGCCATTGCATGCACCTTGACAAATTCGCCCTTCGGGTTCGAAATAACAAATGGTAGTGATTGTCCATCAAAACGTAGGCGCATAGGTCAACCTTAAAGCGTTGGGACATCTCACCGACAGTATCCAGAAATAAATTACGATCTTTATCGTCAACAACGATATTGCAGCGTTCGTTGCCTCTTGATAAAACGTGATACAGAGCTCCCTCATATTCGATTCGCCATGCACGGGCCATAATTGCTTTTTAACAAAACTCAGATAATCGTGTCAAATATTAATCACTAATCAAGATTTGACACCCATTTTCCGTGGGGTCGTAGCTCGAAGAGCGAAGCCCCAAGCCGCGGGCGTAGCCTGATGGGTAATATGCCATATCTGGCCCGGTATGTAATGCCTCTTCGCTCTTGCTATTGGTATATCGCTGTTTTTGGCTCTAAAAAGCTCAATATAGCCCTGTTTTAAGGGGTACAAGTAAGCTCATTTCTCATATTTACAGCCTGTTAGCATGGCCCGTCCCCCAATATATGGAACTAGTAGCATTGGGCCCGACCCCCAGAATCGATACATTCCTGCGAAGGCAGGAATCCAGCCTTTTCAGGCTATTACAGCCCCGACTTTTGGCGGGGTGGCGATGTGATCGGCCTAATTCTCCTTAAGTTAATGGCATCGGGTCCGGCCTCAGCGCTGCTCCAGCATTCATCCAGCGTCTCGATTGTCTGGGCCAGGGCAGAGTCGACGCCGGCTTGACCGACAGAAAGGACCTCGTCCAATTGACGCCGTCCAACGTTCCGTGCGTAGAGCAGTGCATCAATCCAGCGCAGCCGTGCAATGTCGGCTATCGGTTCATGCTGCGCAATTGTCAGCAGTGCCTTTGCACGAGCGCGGGGCAGGCGGATCTGTTCCAACTCCGCATTTGCCGCGTCGAGATTGCCGGCAAGGGCGAACTCGATAACCCGCGCTGCGGCGTTCTCGTCAGGTAAGGGTTTGACGTTCGTGTCGAGGGGGCGTGGGCCGGTTTTTAAGAATGGGCTTGCATGAGGGCTGACTTGCCGTAGTCGTTCCGGATAGATGAGCGTGTTTTCTTCAGTCGGCGCAATGCCCTGGGCTATCACCTTTTCCGCGAGCGCGCAGGCGGCCTCGTGACGTCCAGCGAGCGACAATGCGCAGGCCAAATGAGCGCGGATCCGCCACGCATCGCTCTGGGCATCGTGCACGGCATCGGCAAGGGTTTCCGCGAGATCGGCATTCACTGGAATTTCAGACGTTTGGTTGCTTTGCGCTGCAACAGATATCACACGCCGCACGGCCTTCGCCTGTTCGATGTGGTCATCCATATCCAGGATGACCGTTTGCGACTCTGCGAAGCGTCCGGCGAGTGCAAGGGCCCAGGCAAAGCGCCGGACGGCGTCGGCCTCCCCTTCATTGGGGCCATCTAGCACCTCGTCCCGCTTTTTTTTGAGGCCCGCCGTCGCGCATGCCAGCGCCAGGTTTCCGGGACGCACGATACTAATGGGATACAGCGTTTCCGATGGGAACTTCTGCAGTGCATCAACGTCACCGCATAGACCTGCAGTTTGCAAGTCCAGGTTGCGTCCAATGACCTTGACGGCCTGTCGCACCCTTTTCAATCCTTCATCGTTGCCAAGTAGGCGAAACACCTTTGCTGCCCATAGCTGCGCATAGGGAATATTCCACTCATCATCCTCGTCGAGCTCTTTGGCGTTGGCCCAAGCCTCCTCTGCAATCTTATTCGCCTCATCGTGAGCCCCGGCCTTGTTCAGAGCGCGACAGATCCAGTAGAGCGCCATCCCTCGCTGCGTGTGATCGATCGATCCCAGGCACCGCCGTGCTTCGGTTAAACAGCGTTGTCGCTCCTCTTCGGTCTCCATACGCTCTGCCAGGATGCAGAAGGCACGACACCGGTCAAGGGCAAACACGATGGCTCCTGCGATCCGTTCCGCCCGATGAATTTGACCCGCATCTGCGAACACCTCTACGACTTCCGGCGGTCCGGTCTCTGTAAATCGCGAAGCGACCAGGCAGGCCTGAACAAGCGTGCTCATGTCATCCGCTGTTCGCGCTGTCTCGATCACCAAGTCAAGCGAGGCCAGAAAGGCGTCGGTACTCGAGGTCTTTTTGGCGCGCTCCACAGCGGTAAACCAGGCGGGGTCGAGACAAAGCGAGTTGGCTTCAGTCACCTTGTCTGCCCTGAGCAGGTGATATATCAAGTGATCGTGCAGGTAGTCGTCGGGTTCAGCATTAGCCCACCCGCTTGGTGACGCCGCTCGGTAAGCGTCGATCAATGCGGCGTGTAAGTGAGACGTCTTCGTTTCCATCGCCCGCAGATATAATTGCAACAGGTTGTGGAGAACGAGACGTCGCGTGGGTTCGGTCCCGTCTAGCCGTACCAACGCCGATCTGGCCAAGGCCGTAATCAGCTCTCGTCCGTCCCGCGGCTTCAAACCGCCTGTTTGCGTCCATAGTTTGGTAACCGCTTGCTCCGGAATGCCGTCTTCAGATTGGAATATCACGAGCTCGCTGTACCTGTCGGGGCCCATGGGCTCCTGATTGGCCAGAGCGGAAATACTTACCTGCAGGGACGCCCAAACCGTTCGGTGCTTATAATCCGCAATCCGACGTCTGGCGAACTCAAGATCTGCTTCTTTGAGGGCCCCGAGAACGTCCGACCACGGCGACGAGGCGGCTACCGCCCCGTTTAGAGCGAGCGCCAGAGGAATACCCCCGCAGCGCTCCGCGACCGAACGCGCATCCGATGGTAGCGTCTCCGGGTCCGCCCCCGCCCAGTCAGCCAATAGCTGTAGCGCTTGATCGATTTCGAGCTCTTGTAGCGGAAAGTCGCGCGAACCGGCCAGAGAAGCCAGTTTGGCGTCACGGCTGGTTACAAGTACGCGTGTTCGAACCGCGAGCACTCCGAGAATCGCCTCGAGTGACTCGATGCCCGTCGCATCGTCAATAACGATCAAAACGCGCCGTCCGTCGAGAGCATCGCGCACCCGTGAACTCAGGAGATCGACATCCGCCGTCTGTGCAACAGAAAGTTCAAGGAGGGCGGCGAGCCGACGAAGCGTCTCGACAGAGCTGCCTGCCCGTATCCAGTATATGCCGTGATCGAAGGTGCGCCGTGTGCTCGTCGAGCGGGCAAACGCCGCTGCCAAGACTGATTTGCCAACTCCGCCCATTCCATGTACAACAATGACGCGTTGTCCGGCGGTGATACTGATCGGTGCCTCAAGATCGGCAAACACCAAGCTTGCGATGTTGTTGTAGTCAGCGGGACGAGGTTGGTACCGGGTAGGCATGCCCGCTACTGCGCCGTACAATTTGCCCACATCCGGCACAGGGGCCTTTAGTTTTTCCAATAGCTCGGCGAAAGCTTCTTTTGTGCTGCGTTGCTTGCTGTGATCGAGGCAGTTCAGCGGGTGCAACTCGACGGGTAGATCCTCGAAGGTACCCAGTCGGAGCAACGGCACGACCACTTTCCCTTCAGCCAATGCACATTGCCACTCGGCGCGTACGTACTCGGAGGCAATCGCGTCGGGACCGATGACCAACAGCACACGGTCGGCGGCCTGAATCGCCCGGCGGATTTCGTCGAGGAAAGTCAGACCGCGCGATGGCATGTCCACCATGTCCCACCAGACCTCGAATCCCTCACCCCGCAGGTGCTCGTAAAGTTCGGCGACAAAGGTCTTGTCGTCTTCGCGTGCGTAGGACAGAAAGAGTCTACCTACACCAGAGGGGTTGGTTTCATTATCCATTTTTATGACTCTCCAGCGAAAAGTTAACCAGACGGCAAAGATATTGTGGGGGTCAAGGTCTTCTCATGGGGACGGGCCAAGCTAAGTTGCTGTATTCTCCAAGTTTTGATCCCAAGAATAGGTGTTTTGGGCGCCTATATCGCTCTTTTTCGCCCCAAAATGAGTGATATAGGGATGTTGTATTTCTTTAAGTTGAAACGATTCTCCAGTTTCAAGGAACTTTCGTCCCACGGCCATGCCACCCATTAACACTTTTACATTTTGGATAAAAGATTCACTCCCTACAGCGATGCTCTACGTCCATTTACCGTCACGGAAATTGTCACCGTCAGAAAGGCAGCTTTCAACCCATTGCTCGTGAGCCTTTTTCAACTGTTCATATGAATCAAATTCAAGGAGCTCTTTTAACCTCTCATAGTTGATCAGAATCTTTTCTTTTGCGAACTTTAGCAGAAACTCTCTCTTAAGGCATCGGCTTGTCGAGTCGACTTGTGGGGTCGTAGCTGTATGCGAAGCCCCAAGCCGAAGGCGTAGCCTGATGGGTAATATGCCATATCTGGCCCGGTATGTAATGCCTTTTCGCTCTTGCCATTGCTATATCGCTGTTTTTTACTCCAAAAAGCTTAATATAGCCCTGTTTTAAGGGGTACAAGTAAGCTCATTTCTTATATTTACAGCCTGTTAGCATGGCCCGTCCCCCAATGGACCCTTCTTCGCCGTAGGCTACGCCCCCACAAGGGACAAAGTCCTCTATCCGTCGTGACGTACTCCGTATATCTGACGATCGTGCGCTGAAAGTAGTCGGTGCTTACCCCGGGAGACCCGTTGCGTCTCGAAAGTTGGCACTGCTGAAATATAACCGGATTACCAGGGAGAACCGGGAAACAATGGAAAAACCGCAAAACCCGTGTGCGGGAACTCCTGAAACGGGGTATCTCCCGCAACTTTGCGCTTACCACCGGCTGTGCTCGTAAAGGCCCGTGGCGGACGTGTCGCGCCAAAGCCGAAGGCGGCGGCGG
>Ga0209671_1001755_pt1 | contig 18798 bp, 9 predicted proteins | sample WorMetHERISLAND2_2_FD_187401 | JGI IMG/M metagenome (GOLD analysis project Ga0209671, IMG submission 187401) | Marine gutless worms symbiont microbial communities from Max Planck institute for Marine Microbiology, Germany - Olavius geniculatus... | ecosystem: Host-associated > Annelida >...
GGGTGATCCCCTTCAAATTTATGGAAAAGCTTTATGGTTCCTGAAACTAGAGTCTTCCGGGCAGCCGACGGTGAAGATTTGGTAATTCTACCTTGTACCGTTTTCGGCTGATCCACCCGTGTGACAGACAGACGGAGAGAATTGCAATGGCTAAGACGCGCTGAAAGCAGTAGCTGCTTTCGCGCGCAAAAACGTCACCTTTACTAAGTTGTTTTCCTTTCTCATGTTCTTACATTTTAATATATCAAACACAGACCTGCCATAATTAGTAAAAAATAGGTCACCGCATTCCACAATAAAAATCTTATGGTAAGACCATAATCTTGGGGGGTGAGTGAGTAGGGTTTAACGTTCCACCCGACACAGTATAGGTCATTTCAGAGACACAAACACATAATAATGGAACAGTAAGTTCCTTTACAGAAACACAAAACACAAAATAAAAAAGAAAACTAGCTAAACCTAAAATTGTAAGAACTCCATTATATGCGTGCATATGTAATTAACATAATGGTAGTTCCAATAATCTTCCCTGTTATCCTCCAAACAGACACCAATGTGATAATGCTGTCTATTGGAGGACAGGGGGCAATTTTGGGGTTGGGCTAGAACGTAATGTGTGGCTACTGCATTCACTACACACTCAACTAAACAAAATAACAATTCATGCACATTGTTAACAGTCCAATTTGCCAGATGGTCAACAATCCCGATATTACAACAAGAGTGTAAAACTCAAACTACCATTAGTACTCACTAGTAATTACGATTAACCTTACCGGTATGCAATAATACTTAATGCACACCATAAACTGCAGGGGCCGTATGCATAACGTCGTAACTTTAGTCTCGGACTAAATCAGAGTTACGACGGACTAACTGGTAAGTTGGTATGCATTACGGCGACTTATCGCTTGTTTGGGCGTAAATGTGGAACTAAAGTTAGTCTTCTTCGCGACCAGGCGTAACTGGTTTAGTCCGGCGTAAATAAATTTGCTAACAACACAATTATGAACATCGTACATCATACAACACTTATGGCTAGTCAGTATACATTAATGACACAATTCTAGTATTAAAACTTGAGGAATAGAACATTTGTTGCCTGATTTTGTTCACACATTTTGCGTCGCACATTTCTACTGCTCGCGTTGCTGTAATTAGCTTATCATAAGGCCATAGGCACATGGCCATAGGCATCGTGATTATTAATGTACGGCTCGTGGCTGCGGAAGAGTGAGCAGAAGACAACTCTGCCGGCACGCGCATGCGTTGCGCATGCGTCAACGTGAAAATGGGTGACTTCATGCTAGGAAATTCCAGAATGAAATTACCCGACATCAACTACACCGGGACTTGCTAGTTCGACCACTATGTCGTCTTTTTTGCATACTGACTAACTTCGTTGATTAGTCTCAGACTTGTTAGTCCCAATGTAGCTGCTAGTCTCCGCGTAAACTAAAACGTTGCTATGCATACGGCCCCAGAAGAATAATTTTTTCAGTGATTAATGACAGTTCAACATATTTCTTTCATTATCACCAAAAAATGCCAGGCTAGTAAACGTGACAGTCATTGCACTAACACACATATCTAACAAACTAAACGAAATACATATATCATATTAAAAACAATTGCACAGTAGAAACCAAACACACCAATGATGACAATACGCTCTTTCATTACACTGTACATTGCAACATATGTATCAACTATAGTACACACTGCTCATATTCCTAACTTCACAAACTAAATGTTTCTTCTCAGTATCATCAAACTTTTTAAAGTTTGTTTACAAGTTGTTCTCCACATATCACCGACAGTCAAGCACTAAATTCTTGCACAAGATCAAGATGAAATTATTTTGGAAATAAAACAAAATGCCAACCAAGCTCAGTTTTGTCATACTGCTACAAGTAGGCCTATAATGAGAAGATAAGGTCAGAACAGTTTCTTTCATAATAAAGTACAATAACCTGCCTTTAGAGCAGCAAACAAGCAAATATGCCAGTGCTTCTCGATGTAAACTATCAGCTGCACCATGAAGTCTAAAGAAGTTAAACAGCGGCTAACCAGTCATTAACCAGAGTTGAAAACAAGGAAGACCCAAAAGCCAAAACCACCAGAAACAAAACAACTGTCATTCAGTTACTGCTATGTATATGATCACAAAACTTTAGTACCAATAGCTAGAACCCGTATTAGTACATGTATGCACAGAAAATACTTCACATACTCAGTCATTCATATGATCGAAAAGACAGCTATATTAATACAAGTGGCATGTGAAATATGGATGCATTATATACATGCACAAAATAACAGCAAAGGCAATCACACTAAAATGTTGTTACATACACAAAGAATATGTTAAGAATCTCCTTGATTAACATTTAATCACTTCATGATCAAATGTTGATAATATTATGGCAACAAAAAAAGTTAAAACATCAGCCTACAATTTACAACAAAACAATAAATATTCAGCAGTTAAGTTCTACTGAAAGGTTTGTGCAAGACCTGGTAGACCTATCATATTTGCCATAAAGCCGGCCATGAGGGCATTGGTTGGATCTGCAGGGAACTGCGTTGTGACAACTTGCGGAGGTGGTTGTTGTTGAGGGGCTAGTGGTGGCTGTGGCGGTGGTGTTAAGACAGCTTCAGGAACTGCAACTGTAACTGGTGTCACTGGCACGGATGTTAACGATGCTTCCTGGGGCTGATGATCACGACGTTTGTGGACCCGCAGTCCAGTGACAGACGGAAAGACACGCAGACACATATCACACTGGAAGCGCTGGCTGCCATGCTTCTCCGAGCGATGTCTAGACAAACCGCTGCTAGAGCCAAACTGCATCGAACACACGTCACAGCGGAACTCACGGATGTACTTTGCCGGCAGGCGCTCCGGGTGGTGCTTTCGGATGTGGTTCATGAGGTTCGTGTTGTGCGGAAACCGACGGTTGCACTCGTGACACTCGAAGCGTGCTATGGGGTCATGCATGCGCCGATGCACGGCGAGTGTCTGAGCCGATCCAAGCCGCTTGCCACACACATCACACAGATGCACACGACCAAGGTGACAGGACTCGATATGGTCACGCAGCAGGCGAGATGCACAGCCAGCAAACACGCGTGGACAATACTCACAAATCAGCGTCTTACGGTTGATGAGGGGAGGAGGCTCATTCGGATGCTGTACCCGGAAGTGATCAATAAGTCCGAGCCTGCCAGAACATGATGCGCCACAAACCTCGCACTTCTGTTCATGGTGGTACTTCAGGTTGTGATAGTAGACCATATCAGCTGACTTGCATATCTCACCACAGAGCTGACATGTCCGATTACGATGCTCGGTCTTGCGGTGACGACGCAGCTGGGCAATGTTGGAAAATACTCTCTGACATTCCGGGCATGCAAGACCACTGCCTTGTGACAACGAAACGCGAGCAAGCTGCTGCTTTTCAGACAAATCACCTTGATTCTCTTCATCATTGTTTAGATTTACTAGTGCATCATTGCTTTTTGGAGGTCGACCTCTCACACACTGCAACGAGTCACTTACATCTAATCCATTTACAGCATTTGCCTCTGCAGCATCTGCCGGCAAATCAGTGAATGGCATGGTTGTAGGAGGGTGACCAATCTTGTCTGGGCCAAGAACACGATGTTTTACTTTACGATGATAAAGAAAGCGACGTAAAATATTAAATGCCTCGCCACACTGCATACATCGGTAGCGTGCCCGGCCAGTCTTGGGTTGCTGTCTGACAGGTGTCTGTTTGACACACTGATGACCACGAAAGATCTCCTCACTGGTAAACCATTGCTCACAGATCTTGCAGTGGCAGACTGGGTTACTGACTGACTCTTGCAGTAGTGAGCTTGCTGAATCATAGAGGGCCGACGTCATGCAATGTGCTGCATCATAATGCACAGAAAACAACATCTGATTGGGACAGCTGCAGCCACATACAGGACACACACACTCAGCACTCTCAGCACCATCACTTTGATGTTGAGACTCGACATGCTCAACAAGAGCTTCTTCTTTGTTAAATTCTGCAGAACAGAAACCACACACGAACGTCTGTTTACGCACTTTACCAGTACCTCCCAACTTTTCGTCAGACCTGGGAACTGTGCTGGAAAAACTGTTGTGCTTTAACCTAATGTGCCGATCAAGAAAATTCTCACTGACAAATGACTTACTGCAAAGTGAGCAGGAATATTTTGATGGCTGCTGCAAATTATCGTCTGACATATCTTGTCCAGTCTTACATTCAGATGACGAAGTACTCTGAAAGATTTCTGCTTTGCTGTCATCCAAAACAAATGCATTTGAGTTTTCATAGGCAGTTTTGCTTGTACAGGGTTTTTCACCTTGAGAGTCAATGTCCATCTCAGAAGCGGCATTAGTGCTAAGTTCAGCAGAATGGGTGAACTTCTCATCATTGCGATGCTTCAGGTTGCAATGTTTCTGAAACAATAGCTGAGATGAGAACCACTGTGTGCACTTCTGACATCGGGCAATATCAACACCAGCATCAGCATCAGAAATATCTGTGTTGAGCCGCCCATTTTCAAAAATCTCTGCAGCTTTACTGCTATGTTCAACATCGAAGTGTTTCGAGAACATCCACTGGCTACTGAATTTTTGCAAACACAGAGGACATGTGCATGTTTCAAATTCTGTTTCACCGTGAATCATGTTCATGTGACGCAACAGCATTGCTTTGTGCTTGAACTGTTTAAGGCATGTCTTGCATGTCAGATCTGATGGATCCACTTTCCACTTTGTGAGCTGTCCACTTTCACCTGAATTCCTCTGTGCAGGACTTGAAGAAACTTTGGTCATATTTGCTGGCACAGACACAGAGTTAACTGCATTCCGCCTGTCAGAAACCTGACTACAGATGTCATTAACTACAGACTGCTCACCATCAGCACTGTCTTCTGCCTGCTCAGCAGTATCAGATTCATCAGCAATATCAGCCTTAATTTCAGACTTCGATCTGTCTTCTGACATCAATCCATGCACCAAAGTGAGATGTTTCTGAAGGCACTTCTGGTAAACAAACGATCTGCCACAAATCTTGCACAACACACCACCAGAATTGTCGGTGACTTCGATGGTTGCTGGTGCCTCTTTCAATTTCAAGTTCCTGCTTTTCAGTCTCAGTCTGATGCCTTCGTTTGAACGCGTGTTCACACCATTCTGCAGAGTAACTTCATTCAACAATGTCTGCTTATTTGCTTTTGTATCTTGGTATGCTGCAGCTTGTGAACGCGTGACGCAATAATTCTTGTCGTGCTGATGTGAGCCAGACTGACAGGTAACTTCACGCTGGCATATGGGACAAGCAAACTTAGTGCCATGAAGAATCACCTGTCCATGCAACAACATGTGCTCCTTCAGTGTCTCTTTGTGCACAAAACTCCGAAGACACAGTTTACATTGATGCTTAGTCGGCATAATGATAATGCCAGTCGCTAGCTGAAACATAACATAAACATACAAATGGTGGTTAACTTGTCAGGCGCCAGACAAAGTAAAATACCTCGATTTCAGCAAGTTAACATAACTCAGTAGACTTGTGAAGATGTGTTTTCATATTTTCTGACATTTTTTCCAAGAATGATTTGGTACTTACAAAAAAAATTAACGACTTTCGCTATATATAATCGTAAAACAAACGTATATCAGCGATCAAATGAACAAAAATAATCGTTGTAAACTTACTTTGTTAATCTTCTGATAACTACTTTAGGCACATTTTTAGTCGTTAAATCACTATTCAATCAACAACAACACACATTTCAACGTCAATTCGCGCAATTTTACAATTTTATAAACGCGTCACTCAACATATGTAAACAAACACAAGCAGTCATGTGTGCTGAATGTAATGTAGGGTCAATCAGTTGTTAATGTCAATGCAAACGTTTCGAGTTAAAGGTTAGAATTAGGGATAAAGATAGGGTCAGGCTTGGGGTTAGGGATAGCCTTAGTATTCAAGTAAAGAAAAAAAACTAGTGAGCAGTCCTTCTTTAGAAACCATTTATATATGCTATGTAGACTGTAAACAAAAATGTCCGTCGCCTAGCAGATTAAATTATTTCAACAAAGTTTTGAAAGTTAACGAAAGTGAATAATTTAAAACTAAACCAGCGGTCCTTACTTTAAAAATTACATTTGACCGTTAATATCCATTCTGAGTCTGCTGAGGTACGTTAACTTGCTTAAATCGAAGTATCCAACTTTAGTCCGGCGCCAACTTGTCAAATCGTACGCACAGACTCACTAATAACAAAAGCACTTATGTTCAACTTTTCGTCAGAAATTTCACCGTAGAACCAGGCACAAAAATACGTTACATGCATACATTACAATTATTAATATTCTAAAAAATGACACTTATTAACTAAAAAGTGGAGACATTCTATTGTTTTTCTGATGAAAACAACTGCGGCGTACTGCGGTCATTAGGTAGATCCTACTTTAACATGCAGTTCGCCAGGTTCCGCCTGCAAATAAACAATTTCGATAAATCTGATGAAATACACACCGACGCCAATATTAATTACATATATCCGCTTAATCAGTAAATTCTTTATATTATAAATATTCACAATATTACATACGTTTACACCAAAACAAATATGGCAACTTTACGTAGAATATTTACATCACTGCGTTTTTTAATACGCAGTGACTAGAAACACAGCGACCGTGTCTGTGCGGACGTGTCAGTAGTCAGTACAGTAGCACACGCGCTAAGCGGACGATTGCAGTGTAGCCGTTACTGCGGCCGTGCCGCAACATTTGCAAATTTTCCTTGAATGCAGACTGCAATGCAAGCTGCCGTTGTCTACTAAAATGCAGCCGGCACGTTAGTACTTTCTGCGCTCTTTTCGGCATGCCAATATTTAAGAGTTACTACTATATTGAAGTTATCATATTAAGTTTCACATTATTATTTACTACAATTTGTAGCTTACATCATTACATGTATGTCTAAGTCGACAATTTTGGCCAATCGTTTTAAGTGTCTTAGGCACAATATGTCGTCTGTCTGTGGTCCGTCTGTCTGTCGTCATCTGTAGCTAAACCTTAGGGAGAGAGTCGGCGATGGTACTATTGTATAGGGTGATAACGAGTTCCTATATGCTGTCACAAATCATGTTACTATCTGCCGCGGTTTGGTCACAGTTGCTGTCTCTTTTTCATTCTTTAGCGTCGAGTATAAACTTTACTTGCGCTGAAGTACTGCGTCGTATTTGAACGTCGATTGTAGCGTTAGATATAGCACCATCACCTTAGCGTATATGGTACTTACTCACTCTGGAAAATCGCTTTTAATTCTTTCTAAAAGTCGAACGCTGGATTTCGTCGGCTCATCCTATAGCAACAACTGTATGGGGTTTTTGTCTGTCTTTTATCTCCGACTTGGTTTGAGTCTACCTAGTACCTTATACGGCCGTCGTGGCAGTAGCTTTAGTACAACCGGCAGACCGCCGTGCGATGTGCCTTTAGTCCTAGCAATGTTTGGCAATGGCACTACGTACACGGCAGCCGTGCACGTAGTCGCGACACGTTTTTAATAGTAAACAGAAAATTAATATTCTTTGCTGCTCTAAGTGTGGAAATGAGTGTACGAAATGTGCAAAAAAGACATAAATGGGCTTTAGACTTTTCACGGTGCGTAAGTCGTCGCATAGCCGTGTTTATGTTTGAACGTTTTGTGTTTTGTATAGTATGTTGCCAGTTGAATTTGTCAGTATATGGGTTGATCGAGTCCGCTGAGCTGAGCTGACCGACTGATCTGAGTGTTTATATAGCTGATTACGTCGATTAATTTGATATATAATTCCACATGCATTTACAGCTGATCAGCGCTGATCCATTGCAGGCTTTTTTAGCCTATCTGTTACCTTGTTTACTGTCATGTCATCTACGTCAGTCGCATTTACCATTGACTGATTTGGTACGACTGATCTTTCAATTAAGCTGGGTTGAACATATCACTCATCCAATTTTGACTGATTTGAAAATGGCAAAAATATTTGTACAATTTCTGTCTGGAAATGTGGTAACAAAACTACAGATTCATTCAGATAACATTAAAGGCAACTGAAGCCTGAGAAAACAGATCAGCCGATCAACTCAGCTCAGCAGATTCACTCAACCCTCAGTCAGGGCTCGAAGTGGGACGGTATGGATTGGTATAATATACCAGCACTGCCTTGGCTGACTGGAAAGCACACAGGCACTTTTTTCTGAGAAAAGACATACCAGTATGTTTTGCAGGTAGTTTTCTGACATTTAGGCAACTGGTCGCTGATGTTTGCGTCAATCATTGGACAAAATAGTGCGAGCTCGAAAGGAGGAGTGGGAGGAAAACAAAGCTATCATACCAGCACTTATTTTTTTCTACTTCGAGCCCTGCCCTCAGTATAGTAGTCCATCAGTGTTGTCACAGTGCATTGAGGCTTAGCCTAATTATAAGCTGCATTCACACACTCGTATGTCAATTGATTTTGTGTCTGGGATAGGCTATCCACAGCAGTTGCATGTCGTCTGATGCAGTAATCAGTTATCCTTTATTTTCACTTTGTTAACAGATATTGAGACACTGAACCGCTGAACTCGTGTTGTTTGGATTTTCTGATTTGATGATAAGAGTAGTTATCTGTCTCGTTTTATTACCAGGCATAAGCAGGATGGAGCAAGGTCAGCAGTTGCAGCGGATTCACAGTTGGATCCGCCAGGCTTCTGTCAGGGTCATAGTCAGCCTAGCTCTGATGCACGCCAGGACAATTCATCGCTAATTGAAAAGGTGTGATGTTGATTATGATGATGGCATTTTTAATTTTTGTTCATGTTTTCCATTAGCAGGCTGATCTTTCAATGAGTAAGTAGTACATTTTTCAAAAACTGTATGTGATGTTACCAGAGATATGCGGACTGCGGACACGTCAGTCCGCGGATCCAGATCCGCAGGATTTTCTGCAGATGCGGACGTATGCAGATCTTATTCTGTGACGAAATTTGCGGACATGGACTGACACGGATCCTGTTTTGTGACGAGCGTATTGTTTTCCTAATAAAATTTAAAAGCAGATAGAAGTGGTGTGTGTTGAAACGTGCATATCACGGTAGGACTGGTACCGGTAAATTGTAATTTGCTATAGGCTTAAGCGAGTAGTGGCCTATTTTACGTATTAGACTAGAGGCAGGCTTATTCAGTGTGGATGCAGATGGATGCGGATCCAATATTTCTCTCTTGTTGCGGATGCAGACTGACAGCGGATCCTTGGTCAAAATCTGCGGACTGATGCAGACTCAAAATTTCAGGATCGGCACATCTCTGGATGTTACATCTTAATTTATATTACAATTTCGGAGAGTACTGTTTATAGCAAAGTCATTTCCTGTTTTAAATAGCTATGTAATAAAAGCTTCATGCATTTAAATACTCGAACGGTAATTAACTAATAACTAGTATCCAATCAATATTGTGTTATATTATCTTTTTTAGTCTGCCCGGAAGCAATAGCTTGCGGAGCGGACTTAAGTTTTACTGCAGATGTTTTACTTTTTATTTTATTTTTTTCAACGCGAGATCTCCGAGATGCATGGGCTCACCAATGCAAAATTTTGCACGGTGGTCAGTACTAGGCCCAATTTTATAATGCCGGTCCAAAATTTTTGGAGGGCACACTCCCAAAAAATTTCGGGGCCAAAAGCATGCAAAATTTGGACCGGTTTTGGACCGGTTTTGGACGACTTTGAAGTTTGGCGGCGAATATCTCTGAAACAGATGAAGATATTCAAAATTGGATAAATATTTTATCTACCGCGATTCCTCCTGCGTTAGGCAAATCAAGTCCAGTGAAGTTTGTTCCAGTAACCTTGGAGATCTCGATGTGAAATTGTACCCACCTAAAGCACATTTTTCGGATGACCATATTTCGGCCCCTAAGGGGTGCTGTGCCCCCAAATTTTTACACCCACTACAAAATGACCAAGTTTTACCAGCACAACCCCACTGGGGATGGGGCCCCCTTACAACTTTTTTCAAAGGGGAGTCAAAAATTGGTTTAAAATGTTGCGTATTAGCCGCAAGAACTTTGGAGCCAAGGAGAGTAGCTTTATGAGACTTTGCCATGTGACGTGCTGCTGGATGGGGTGATAACGCAGGTACAACTTTTAGGGGGCAGCGCCCCCTTAAAATTTGGTAGTCCAAAATTTAGTACATTTTACGACAACTTTCGAGTTTCACCGCAAATATCTCTGGACTGAATAGAGATATCGACAAGCGGTAAATGGCGTTATCAAATACAGTTAATTCCGCGTTGAACAAGAAATTTGGTAAAGTTTAGTCCACCAACACCAAAGATTACGCGGCTAATGTTTACCCATCCAAATCAACTTTTTTGGAAGGCCATATTTCGGCTCCTAGGGGGTGCTGCATCCCTAAATTTTTACCGGCGCTAGAGAATGACAAGTCTTACTAGCGCACCCCCCATCGGCGAGAGGAGCCTCCTTTACAATTTTTTTCAAAGGGAGATCAAAAATTGGCTTAAAATGTAGCGTATTAGCCGTGCAAACTTTGGAGCCAAGAAAAGTAGCTTTATTAAATTTTGCCACATGACGTGCTGCTAGATAGGGGTGATAACGCGGGTGGAACTTTTGGGGGTCACCGCCCCCTAAAATTTGGGAGAGCAAAAACGTCCAAAATTTAGTATGTTTTACGACAACTTTTGAGTTTGACTTCAAATATCTCTAGAACGAATAGAGATATCGACAAGCGGTAAAAAGTGTTATCAAGTACAATTAATAGTGCGTTGAATAAAAAAAATTGGTGAACTTTGGTCCACTAACACCATAGATTACGCGGCTAATGTTTACCCATTCTAAGTCAATAGTGCGCATTTTGCATATGCTAATGCATTTGTGTGCGGGCCATGTGACTTTACTGCCGAGGGAATTTCACCTCTCTAAATTTCCCCCCAATCGGACTTAAGGCGCCGGGCGGACTTATGTTGTGCTTTGCCCCAAATTTCTAGTTTATGATTGCATTTAAATATGCAAACATAGGTACAGTATTTACACAGCTCATCATACTGAATAATTCAAGTTGTTGCATTTTTTGCAGAAATCCTGGGACATTGCTCTGGGACCTTTGAAGCAGTTGCCGATGAACTTGTTCATAATGTGGATGGCCGGCAATTCCATTTCTATATTTCCAATTATGATGGTTGGAATGATGTTTATTCGACCTATCCAAGCATTTCTGTCAATTCAGCACAGTGAGCATTCATAAATGTTTTTCAAATGTTTTTAAATTACTGCATTTATTGACTATGGTAGCCATTTGATGTAGGCTGCTTAAACACGTATTGCAAGAAGCAGTATTTTTGAGTAAGATTATGTATACGATGATGGTATTAGTGACATAGCAGTAACCTGCCTTCTGATTTCACTGAAAGCTGAACGTAGATTGCTATTTTATTCTGCTGTTGACGATCAAGTGGCAGTTACTGCAAGTGCCAAGTGCAGTAAAATCTGTTTCCCATGTGAGGTTTCTCGGTGCATTGTTGTGTAATATTGTAAGAAAGTAAGCAAATCAAACGTGTTTTTGTGCAGCATTCAACATGATTGAAGGAAAGCGGAAAGCTCTGCAGCAGGTTGTCTATACATTTGGCAACATTGTCGGACTTGGCTTGGCCGTCTACAAGTGTCAAGTGATGGGTCTGCTGCCTACACATCCATCAGACTGGCTGGCTTTTGTTGAGCCACAGAAGGTAAAATCGTCTTACCGAGCAAGATATTTGGCTGTTTCTGCTTCAGTTAGGCATGGCATTTGCTCAGATCAGTTCCCATATATGCAACCACTCCGAATGTGGCGGAATTTTTCCACTTTTTATTTCAAATTCCGCTGTTCCGATCGTAATTTCATTTTTCCGCTTTTTGCCTTACATTCCTGAATGTCCCCAATAGAACGTCACGAATTCAGCACGATGAATACTGACGAGGTTACGCAACACACGTCGCTGAGTAGACCATGTTACGGAGGGGGGGAAAGTAACAGCCACACTGCTACGGCACCGGTTTTCCTGGGCCGTGGCTGTAGAGTCGTGCCTGGACACTGAAGCGCACTGAATATTCATGACGTGGCGGCGCTGTGAGTAGCAGACCGATTTACGGAGGGGGAAAAGTAACAGCCAGTATAACTGCCCACAGTGCCGCAGCCAAGTTGTTGTGACTGAGCCTGCGCTGCGGCGCCATATTAGAATACGTTAATAGAGTGCGTGTTGATGTTACAATTTGCATAAAAATGAATAATAAAAGTGACAAATCGGCGAAAAAGCGACATGTGTTGCAAAAGTACACAAGCGATTACAGTGTTCAGTACCCGGTCATAAGGCAGTCGCACATACTGTTATCATGCATTTTGCACGGTTTGTTCGGTAGACATCAGCGTTGCTCACAGCAGCATCAGCGACGTCAAGAAACGCATTCTATCTTCGAAACGTATGTTGTTAGCGAAGCTTCGAGAGGCGAAACCAGTGACATAGTTTTTTTGGTCCCGTCATCAGGCACGAGCGTTATTAACGCTGAAGTGCTTTTCGCCGAATTTTTGGTGGAACACAATGTTGCGTTTGCAGCATCTGAACATGCTGGACCTCTGTTTAGATGGATGTTTCCAGATTTTGACATTGCTCGGAAATATGGATGTGGGTGCACCAAGACAGCGTGTATGATTGAAAGTTTGGAGATATTCATTTTTAAAACAATGTGCTTAGGAAAATTTGACAAATTTTTTTGTAGGGCCTTACTCTACAGAGAAACTGCTATTGTTTTTGTACAAAAATATTCAAAATCATTCTTACCAGAGGCCTTCTGTGAAGCTCAAAATGCACCGCAATGAAAATCGGCCGGGGCTTCACCCCAGACCCCACCAGGGGAGCTTACAGTGCTCTCCCAGACCCTTTAGCTGGATTATAACTTATCGGCCCTTCGGGCCTCCATCATTCGTGATTCCTCTTTTTGGTTGACAAATGTTGGCGTGTATGAGTTCCTAGAAAATATCCCTCATGCTCAGTTAGGACGTTATCATGTTGGGTGTATGTTTTTGTATCCAAAATAACTTAACTTGCATTCAAATTTTGATGCTTTTTGCATGGGAGAGCTAACATAGATATAGCGCATATTAGCTACAGTAATTCTGTGCATCTGTCTGTCACAACCTGGTACAACTTCAAGCCCAGGTGAGATAGAGAGTTTGGGTTTTCACTGTATGATAGCCTAGAGTATCTAGTATTTTGCGACAAAATTTCATGCCACTGGGTAAAAGGAGTTCCCACAAACGAGGGGGTGAAAGAGGGGCACCCCCTTAAGAAGGCGTTATTTTACCACTATTAGCTCGTCTAACATGAAGATGGTTGCAGATAGGCGCAGACATGCTGCCTATCAACAAGCACTGGTGAGGAGCTTCTTAGGAATGTCAATATCGATAACCTTGAATGACCTTGAACCCTAAAAATATTGGTTTTTAGTGATTTTTTGGCAATCTTTGGCTGCAAAAGTGAATTGTGACAAAATGGGTGGAGATAGACCAAGATTACCTGCAAACAGGAACTGCTATAGGTTCTCACACTTCTCATGAGCATTAGCTCAGATTTCTTGTTTCAATAGATTGGACGTAACAAGAAGAAGGCGATTGGATTGTTAGATAGGTCACAAACTGAGACTCCGTGTAGTGAGGCAATGCAAGCAATACTTGGGGTAGGTTTTTAGAGCATGGGTGACTTCTTGAGCAATGTTCCATGTGCTGACTGTTAGTTACGATTTAAATGACATAAATGACTAAGTAGCTCATTATATTGTAGTGCAATTGTTTGTCTGTTGTAGAGAATGGAATGGTCTGGAGGTGGCTTGGCCCTCTGACTTCTTAGTCATCAAATGCCACATTTATTTGACACTTTTTACGATGTATTACGTTTAACTATTTATTTTTTCGCAATATATCGGACGTCAGTTTGTTTTTAGTTCATTTTTTTACAAGTATCAACACAGTTTCTAATATTGTTAAAGGCTCAGGTGTGTGCATGTTAATTTAACTAGAGAAATTACTATATTGCGCCTCTCTAATAGTAAGTCATTCAGTGTAAATGAATTGATCCTGTCAGCTAAAAAAAACCTATTGCATTGAACCGGATTAGTTTGTGTATTCAACAGTGTCTTTGCATTATAAAGTGATACTAGCATTTCAGTACATTTCCAAAGACAATGCATGTTGGCTGTTTGGTTACACAGGTAGAAAACAGTTTCAGAAACCAGTTTCTTAATGATGAACCAAGAACCAATTGGGCTGCTAGACATGACGATAATGAATAACAAGTAGTCGGCTCTGACACACAGCTGTGGGGCTTGGCTAAACGTACAGAAAACATCAGGAACCTGTAGAAATACTTTTTATCTAGTACGTTTGCCTCTATACACACACACATAGATTGGTATAGAACCACAGTCCGTTATTACGGTGAAAAGGTCAAACCAGACAGACATTTGTCCCAAATTGTTTAGAATTTTTGTGCCTGTAAATATATTTTCATATTTGTAACTAGATTTTGTCTGGCATTCTTTTTAACAAGAATGCTAAATATTGCAAAAGATTGATTTCTGCACATCTCCAATTCTACTTTAACACTGCACTGCTGTCGCCACACTGTTGTCGTGTGCATGCAAGGCAAGTCTACAATTTACATCATGTCTTGTTTCAATAATTATTTCATAATATGATGCCTGACGTAGATCATTGGTCAGCGAAATAAGGTGTACAGTATTTTTGCATGTACTGTCTAGCAGCTCTATATTCAGGTGAAGCCAATCTCAAAAGTAAACACTCAGCGTGTTCGTGAGTTGAGGGGGGCAGGGGGTAACGCCTACCACAAACTGAAAGAAGGTACAAGACATCAGTGCTAAGTTTCGATGTGAGGTAGCTAGAAATGGCGAAGTCAACAAATCGGAATTTTACCCCCCAAAATTTTGGGAGTGGGGTAGGGTGTTACCCAAACTGCAGAGGGGAAACCGACAACAGAATATCGCGTGAAAAATTCATTTGGATCAGTCCAGCCAAACTTCAGTTGCATGCCGGCGAAGTTCTAAGACTGTGCAATGGCCGGGCAAATTGGACTTTTCGCCATGTTGAACCACACGCCAAATTTGACCGGAATTAGATACAAAGCTGAAACGTGGCAGTTTTCTTGACTGAGCCATTGCGTATAAAAATGCGGAAAATGGGCTCGACGGCATTGTAACTGAGGTCGCTAAGTGGCGCCAAAGTGGACATTTCACGCCAAAATCGGCTGCCCTAACAGGTGGTTGGGGTCCCGAAAATGCATAGCGTAGAAGCACATTTTCTAGACATAGCACATCAAAACAAATCGTCTGAGACATAATTATTTGTTGAAATTCTTCAAGCTATTAAGGTCACATGACTGGACTTTGTTTATTCTTGTGACAAACCGGTCAAAAAGAGGGTTTTTGGCTCTAGCCCCTGAATGGTGACCATTGGGAAAAAGTGTCAGGGACAAACACTGTTTATCTTGGCTTGGCCTATCGTCTGGCATCAACGTTGAGGCCCTAAGTTTACAACTGAGTTCACCAGATGGCGCCAAATTGTCAAAATCCAAAATTTTTAATTACCCTATAAATCTATACGTCGTTGGAAAGGGCTATGAATACTCTTTCATGCATTAAAATATCGTTTTGTCAATCTTTCACCTAACTCGAGAAAAAATGGGTTCGTTTGAATATTGTTGAGCAAAAAGTAAAAACATGACAAAAATTTTGACCCCCAAAATTTAAGGGTGTTGGGGCAGTAGGGTAGGTATCTCAATTGAATGTGGTAAAGACCCTGAACATTGTGTCCACATACACAAATAGAACTTTCTGGGCCATCCCTTGAATTAATGACAATTTTGGGAAAATTTGGTCAAAATTGGCAAAAATTGGGTGGGTCAATTTGGCGGCTTAAAATACCCAGATATGTTTTGACCACCCCATACTCCTATACCTCACTGCAAACCACTAATAACTATCTTTTGTTAAATTTTCACTCATCAAAAATGTTTCTATTTTAAGAACCACTGGTTCAAATTTTGTGAAGCCAAAAGTGAAAAAAAAATGATGAAAAATTTTGACCCCCAAAATTTTTAGAGGAGGGGGACAGGGTCGGTATTTCGGTCGAATATGATAGCAACCATAAACTTTGGCCCACATACACACCTAGAACTTTCTGGGCCATCTTTTGAATTAATTACGATTTTTGAAAACTTTTTGTCAAAAATCAACAAAACATTGGGTTACATTTGGGGGACAATTTGTTAAAATGGAGCCAATTTTTAAAATTTTTACCCCCACATTAAACCCTCTGGCCCACAGCTAACAGTCTGGCGCAAATAGCAGATTGATATCACCTACAGTTTCTGAGATCTGCTCTATGGCACATTTGACACCTGAAAAGGGGAAAATTTTTTAACATTTCTCTCCACCGCACGCAAAATTTGGGAGTCTAAAATTTTGCTCGTGTACGGGCCCAGTAGTGCCCCACCTGCGAGAAAAATTTTTGTGCCTCCATCTCCTCTAATAGTAGATATATGAGGGGTTAAAAATTTGTCTTTCCCTTTTTCCTTCACAACCCCCGTTCGTCAGATTCCCCTCAAAATTTCACACACTGCTAGCCCTTGACCTCCCCTACAATCCCTGAAAATTTGGTGAATGTAGAGTCCATAGCTTTTCTTACTAGACCAAAAAACACGGATTGAGCGGATGGCATGTCCAGGCATTGTAGCTTTCCTCTAAAACGGAGTCTTTATATTCAGTTAGATACTCCTTCACATGTCAAAGCACTGAAGTATGCAGACTACACAGACTAGATTTATCACAGTGTCATAAATCAGGGTGGCCAAAAAGTCAAATAAAAAAAAATCCCCGATTTTTCCAGACTTACCTAGACATAACCTTACTGTTTTATTGGTTATTGCAACAAAAAAGTAGGCCTAACAATGTGGTGCAGAATGCAGCCCCATTTGCAAGTGTACTTTAGAACACTGTTGCGCCATGGAAACTGCATCTTGTGACACTATTTCATTCATTACAATTTTTCTCTGAAGTTGCACAGAATTCCCCGAGTTTTCCGGGTTCAGAGAATTCCCCGAGTAATTCCAAGTTTGTGGCCACCCTGTATTAAGGCTCAATTACAGGTCTTGCCCATCTGTAAGCGCTCCTATTAGACACTAAAATAGCACAAAGGAATGTTATGACTTGTGACAGTTCCACAGAGCAGTTAAGTAACTGGTGTGCTAATTTTTGACTCAAAATAGTCGCCGCTCAGTATCAGGGTGGCTGATGGCCACTAAGACATATTTTTTACTTCAGTAAAAATCAAGATAACAACAGTACATGTACTTTTAACATTGGCAAACTTATCCATGGCAAATACTGACAAATTCTGTCACTATTTTCCCTTAAACACATGACGCACAATTGTATGTATAAACATATATTTTATTCATGTAAAATTAGAGGAAAACGGCTATCAGATCAATATATTGCAGATATTAGCCAACGAATGTGTTCAGGCAACAGGAGAATTGATCTCCGAATATCCATCAGCACGTCTGTGAGGATACAATACGTAATGCTGAACTATGAAGAGGACGTCAAATAGGACGCTGAACAGGCCAAGTCCAAACTTTGTTGGGTCACCCATTATTGAGTCCCAGTCATCTGCAAAGAACAACAAATGGTGTAAATGCTAGCACAGTCAAACAACTGGTGGGCAATCTACAGCAAGTAACACGTATTACCAGTAGCTGTTCAATGTTGTCATATAAAACTTATTGTTACACCTCAACACAAAATACCTGCATGCGATTGGCCCAAATCGCATCATGTGGCATTGATAAATACACAATAGCGCCCACATGGGCAACACTGAGCGGCCAACATTGAAGTCGTCACAGCTTTTTTATTTAAATAATTTTTGTTTAAATTCTTTGTTCTGGTTTTGAGGTATAACAAAACAAAGACTGACTCGCATCATCGATCATCACTGAAAATTTTTTGTCCTCGGTTCGCAAAATGTTGCCCTCGGCCTTCGGCCTTGAGGCAACATTTTACGAACCTCTGTCAGAACATTTTCAATGATGACCTCGACGCCAGTCACTACTTGTATAATGTTACCAGTAGCTGAGTAATTAAAAAATTCCTCCAGTAGCTCACAAATTGTGTATAAAATTGGCAGCAATAAGATAGTTCAGCGTGTTCACTGCGCATACACCATGCCTTGACCTAGATAGTGACCTAAAAGGTCATCTCCCCCCAAGATTTGTAAACATCGCTGCGACATTGTACATAATGTGGCGATAAAGTTGCTAATTATATATGCCAGACGCTCATTGCGCAACTGTTGGTTGTACGAATGGTGATTACAAGCTTCAACAGTTGGGAAAAAATTTGTCTTTGAGCATGGAATAAATTCTGGCATGGCACACTGTACTGTACGTGCGAACCACCGTTTAGGTTTAAGCTGTTCCACTTCCCAACAGAATGGAAAAGACGAAGACGCAAGGAAGCATTGGATCAAAACGATTATCTTTTCATTGCATTTCTATTAAATACAACTTTTGACGTCATGAACGTGATTTGCAATATTACAAATACATTTACAAAGTCTAGTAATGTTTACACTGCTACCATAATAACCAGATGATCTTGACAGT
>Ga0209671_1001757_pt1 | contig 18794 bp, 8 predicted proteins | sample WorMetHERISLAND2_2_FD_187401 | JGI IMG/M metagenome (GOLD analysis project Ga0209671, IMG submission 187401) | Marine gutless worms symbiont microbial communities from Max Planck institute for Marine Microbiology, Germany - Olavius geniculatus... | ecosystem: Host-associated > Annelida >...
TCCCATCTCTCCCCTTCCCTCCAACCCCACCCCTTCCCTTCTCTCCTCTCCTCTTTTCCCTTTCTTTCCTTTCTCGTTTCCTCTCCCCTTCCTTTCCCACTTTCCCTCCCCTTAGAAGCAGAACACTCTTAAATTCCAGCCAGGGACCAGGGGAGCGGAGCCCCACCTTGAAAATCGAGTTCGGTGCAATTATAACCTCAAAATATGAGATCTGGTGGTTTTCCCGAGTCCATAGTATCTATTTCTAACAAAAGACTTAAAATTGGAGGGAAGACTTGGCGAGGCTGAACGGTTTTAGCTATTTGACAGCCAAAAGACGATACGTCCAAATCTGTGTGAGGTGGCAAGTAACACCGTATGATACGATATAACAGGTGACGCTCCTTAGCTCTGAGATGGGTTTCTATGAAGAGCTATAACATTAAGCATTTAAACCATATAATATGCCACATGTAATTATCGACATAAATGCTGTAAATACCTTGCCAATCATCTAAGCCGACAGTCTTGTGATGACATCACGTAGACCGTCATCCACGCAAGCAATTCGATGCTGGTATGTCTACAAACAGATTTTTAAACAAAATTAATGAATAAATCACACCCAGACAGTGTGACCTAAGTGGTCTACTGTGTTATAGCGCTGTCAGGCTGCAGGGAATGCGTCAAACAGGCCAGAACAGCGACCAAATCAACCGGACACCTTTATGGACGAAAAGTGAAGTCAAAAAATTCAAAAAATATGGAACGCTTCACGAATTTGCGTGTCATCCTTGCGCTCAAAAAATCCGGAAGTTATCCGTGAAATTGAAACAATTGAAACAAGGGAAAATGGCCGCCGAAAATTGAAACAGGTAGGTGCGAAATTGAAACACATGATACAAATATCACACGAAAAAAAGTTCCAGTTAACGCAATATTGGTGGCACGGCAACCATATTAATTTAGGCCTACTATGTGAACAGTTGTGATCCAGAAACTGCGATCTTCGTTTTGCATAAAACTAGTAGAATTAAATTTTGCTTTTTTTACAAGAAAGCCCATCTCTCGCAAAGGAGAATGTGCTACAGCCTATAAAGTTCTTGGTCCACTACTGTCCTTCAAGGTCATACAAGGTCAATGATTTTTCATGTCATTTAAAAGCCAATAGGCCTATAAGACTTTTTATTAGTTAATTTTAATAGTAACCTTGACCTTATTTCTCATTGTTTCTGAGATATGGTCACTTATATCTTGAAACTTTCCCTTAAAAATTGCGGCCAAATCACTGCAGATGGAAACGTGATTACTATTGACAGCCTATAGGAAGTCGCCACCGCCCTATCTGATGGTACCATCGCAGTTTAGCCACAATACCGCACAGTAGGCATACCATAGTGCATTATTACTTTTGAAGGTCATCCAAGGTCAGTGATTTTCATGTCATTTCAAAGTCAATATGCGACTTTTTTACAACAGCTGCTTGCGGAACGCTTTGAACCAGTTGATCGTTAGAATAGTAGGGATTAGTAGCCCTGCCACAGCACAAAACATGCAGTCACAGTTCTAACCAGAGTCGAATGCAGAGATATGTAATCACGTTAATCCTCGATGCCCAAAATTTTGGCCTCGGCCTCGGTCTTGGCCTTAAGCATTTGCCTTGGCCTGGCCTCAACCGTAGTGCTTTGGTTCTGTTAACATCATGAAACTTCTAGCTACGATATCACTGTCACTTTTTATAGTTCTATCTTTAATCGGTCTACGCCTTGGCCTTGAACAATAGGCCACGGCGTCGATCTCGTCCTTCTAGCTTCGGTCTTGACCTCGATCTCATAATTCTGGTCTTGGCCTCGTCTTCGGCCTCAGAAGTTTGGCCTGGTTTAACAACGATACGATACGATAGAGATTTGCACTTTAATTTATAACTGACAGACAAGATGTAGCCTACATCGCAAATAACAATTAACACGGTAAGTAGGCTACTAGGCCTAACTAAAACTAGGCCTATAGGAAAAAAACAGAAACAAGAAAAAATGTAAACCAGGCCTAGTCCAGATTACGAGTCAGGTTACGAGCAAAATAACACCACACCGAGATATCTCGATTAGCCTACTTAAACCAACATTGTTACAATTATTATTAAACTGATGATTTTCAAAATTGCTGCATGGAGCACTGTAGGATAGGCCTACATGTACATCTAAGCTTGCCCACTGCCAAGTCCCATATAGCTGCAATAGTCCTATACATATTACACAATGATACAGTTTACCCGATGTACGCCATCACATCTAGGTAGATGATGGGGATCAGTTTTTTGTTGATTGCATCGATGTTTTTCTCACTGAAGTTCACACGATTCAACTCTGTGTCATAAAGAACATGCGTTCATAAACATAACAGAAAGGGATGTTTGAATGGTACATAGCTTTTTGGGGAAACCCATCTCAGAGTTACGGGGCATCACCTGCCATATGGGAACCCACAATGTTACCTGCTACCACGGACGCGGGTGAACGAGCGCCCCCTTAATCCCAGCCAAACAGGTCGGTACTCGATTTGCCCACCACGAAGGGATGGAAGGCTGAGTTGACCTTGGTGTTGGTTATATGGTCTACCTGTATGCAGACAAACACCCATTCAAGTAGTAACCCCGGCCGGGGGACTTTCTGAACCCACCACTTTGCAATCGCGAGTCCAACGTCATAGGCCTAACCGTTACACTATCAACGCAAAACTCCTACACTATGTCTAAGTTCGTTACCATGAGATCAGGCCTAGTCCATGCATCAATTGAACACGTATGTGTGCAGTGTTTGAATTGTGAAAAATTAGCTGGGGGGTTGAACTTTTTGACTTGCAACCCGACCAATATTGCGATATAAATCCTACATATAGTATATAGCTGATCCCTCCAGAACACAATTTGACAGTGTGCTAGGCGATTGAGAAAACAGTTAGGGATTCAACCCCCAACCTCCGGCAATTCAAACACTGTGTGGAATGCACACAGAGAGATTCAGACACAAGACAACCTCTTTGAGATGCAGTTGAACGATGCTTCCATCAGTGATGCCGAGTAGTGACAGCGGGTAATTAGGGTCCAACAGCTTTGGGACCTATGAAACACATATCACTCAGTACGGACTGTACAGACAAGTCATTCAGACAACCGATTTAATACAGTATTGAAACAGGACAATCCAAACACCCAAGAATACACGCTAACAGAAATGAAGAGATTTACGCAGACTGCGTGCCTAAGTTTCTGCATGATCACAGGGAACAGGCCTTGGCCTAGGCCTACTTCTACTGCACACCGACGCCTAATAGCGGAGAACTTCTTAAATAAAACTCAGTAGAACTTAGCGATCCTTGGCACGTGCGCTATTCCATTAGCACTAGCATAATGATAGTCTAATGATCACTGATAATCGCCGGGCGGGCGGCCAGCTGCTGGAGGGCATGCCGCGGGACAAGCCGTAGCCTACGGTACTACAAGTCTCTGCAGCCTGCCTGCTGCCGCGTGCCCGCTTTAAGCCCCGTGGGTTAGCCGCAGTTGAGTGACAACTGCACCATTCATCCTCGGTGGACTTTGATCCACGGCTAGGCTACTACAGCTGCTATAACCGTAAAAGGGGACTACTGTACTCAGGATTTCGCTTTCGCACGGCCAGCTCTGACGCTCTTGTCGGCATGGATTCTTTGAAGTTTTTTCTGACGAAATTCCGTTAATGGCCTGGCCGAATAAACCTGTGGCAGTAGGAGCTGGCTCGTTTTGGTGGCAGTCCTGAGTATTTTGTGGATTCGGGATCATATGCCTATGTAGGATTATTCCTATTTCACCAGTAACGACATTTCTATCTTCAGGCATGCACGCATAGGCGGATCCAGGAGTTGAAGTTGGGAGGCAAGGTCGAGCGCCAAAAGCGCGAGCCAAGTCGAGGCGCCGAAGGCGCCAAGGGGGGTGTGTGTGAAGAGGGCGTCGCCCTCCCCACAGGGGGAGGGGTCTGAGGAGTGGGGCAGTGCCCCCTCCGCAGAAAATTTTTTTTAGATCTTAAGGTCAAAATGGCTTGTTTTCGTGGACTCTGTGCTAAATTTCGTTTTTGATATGACCATAACAGTATAGAAATACAGCAGTAATACAAAGACTGCCATGGAGATTGATTTGCATGCGATAAAAAGCGTTATTCAAGCGCGTCTATCCTCCTAAGTCCTTGGAACAATCCCCCCAAACTCAAGGTGAGGCGCCGCAGGCGTCGACGGGGAGGGAAATGGGGAAAAGTATCCTTTTCCCCATCCGACTTGGGACTCTGGGGGAGCGTCATGAGCTCCCCCAAAGGGGTCCGGGGCGGAGCCCCGGCGAAAAACCAATTTGGTGCATTCTAAGCGTCACAGAACCCTTCTGGTTGCAACATATCGTAAATATTATGAAAAATGCAAAATAATAATAATAATCAACTCCCCCCTAATTTTCCAAAAAAAGGCTTTCTTGGTATTTCTTGTAGCGTTTTCAATTTGTTTTGTATGGGTTAAACTCCTCTGACGTTATTTATTGTTTATTGTTACTTAATTACTCTTACGTAGGCATAGCCAGAAATTGGAGTCACAAAAGGCGAACTAGCCCCCAAGGGCCAAAAATTGAGGCCAAAAGCCGAAAACATAGGTGGACTTCTTTGGGAGAATCCTGTCGCCGGGGCGCAGCCCCAGAAGCAAACGGTTTTTGGGCATGAAACTCCCCTAAAAATGCATACATTGAGTATAAATTTGATTAGTTTTACTGCAGAAATGCACTGTATATGCCAGGCAAAAAGGCGGCTTTGGCATCTTGGGGGGTATGGCCCTTTCCCCCCTAAATCCGCCTATGCATGCACGGTACACATGGTGGTCCTTATTGCTCTCCAATAAATCAATCATCGCGAGCAGAGGCAATGCTTGGCAAGTTTGGGTGGGTGAGCCCATCTATGGGTGCGCCACAATGCGTTCAAAACATAAACTACTCTCATATTGAATCCTGATTATGGCACCCAATAATTTGATCAAAAACTGTCCGAAAACGTTACAGATACGGGGAACCGCAATACATTGGACATCTAACTCGCGTACTTTAACGTATTATTTTGAAAGCTTCGAAAGTCGAAACAAATCGTAAACGAACTAAAATAAACAGTGACGTCATTGTGTCGTCAGACGTCAGCCGAGCAAAAGGTCAGTCTATTATTCGGATTGGCTTGAGTTGATCAACTGCTGTTGAATGCAGTTACCGCCTACCGGTAGGCCTATACTACGTAGACCTTGTATATCTCGACAAGATAAGCAATCATTCAGATTCCTAATTGGTCGACCGTTAAGTCGAGTCTTTGGTACGATGTGTCGTCTGTCGTCTGTCTGTCGTCTGTAACGCATGTATTGTGTGACTTAACCAAGCAGTTACGCAGTATTATTCATTTGGGGCCTCAGATCCAAGTTGGGGGTGCTGGTTTTAGGCGTAGGCCTATATAGGGGACGGAGTCTGGAAGCTGTGCCTCTATCGGGGTTCAGGGGCAGAGCCCCTAGTCAAGAGGTCAGGGGGACATAGCCTCTCTGAAGCTGAAATACTTTTGGCTTTCGGACGTTCAGTGGATAGGCCTACCGCAAATTTGCCCTCTTTTCGAAAATTTAATTTGGATGCATAAAAATCAGATGTTTTTGTTGGTTTTTTGCAAAAAAATGAAGTTTAATAGACCGCAGTTCGTCACAGTTTACTGCGAATGAAAAGCAGGTCTTAATAAGAGCGATGCAGGAATAATATAGGTTTCACCAAATATAGCCTATATAGGCCTATTTGCAGTGTTGTAACAAATATTAAATAAAGGTATTTAAATACAATACAAATACTTGAAACTTTCAAAGTATTTAAATACTATTTAAAGACTCAAAATTTTCAAATACTTGCTAAGTATTTAAATACCAGCTAGACAAATAATCAGTCTAATCAGTAGCCTTAATCGCTAACAGACTAAAATCACAGAAGATAAAATATGCCCTATGTACGTCAATGTCATTAATCATCTGACATCAGTTTCTCTCACTATCAGTTAATTCATTCGGCTGTTGTGCTAGCTGTTATCGTACGAAGTAGCAAACGAAAATATCGGCCGTGTGTCATGGTTCACCGATTTTGTCAGCCGATTTTGTTGGGCAACTTAACCACGCCCACAAAAGTCGGCCGACTTTGTCGTTCATCTGACATCTCCTTAAGACTTTCATCTTTCACCAGTAATGGCGATAAACTTATTACACGATAATTAGCCCGGTATCCAGCGCAAGCGGAACATTTTCAAGGAAACGAACAAAGGTGGGATAGAAAAATGAGAGTTTTTCAACCGATAAGTCGTCGTACCGGTATAGAAAAGGCGAGAGATTACGCCAATGTAGATGTAGGCCTATTGATCACTAATAGGAACTTTCAGATGACATGAAAACCATCGACCTTGGATGACCTTGAATGATTATTTCGCACTTTGTTAGCCCTATTTCAATCGTGCGGTGCTATGAGTAGCCTAAACGGCATGTTGTAGGGGTCGGCAGTGGTATGGTAGGCCGATCATATGACGGTTCGGTTCAAGCCTTTGAAGCGTACTATTGACGTTTCGGTTCATGGTAGGTTCGGGTGTGGTCGTGGGCGGCGTTGACGTCACGCCTCATTGCACGTGGCGTGCGTCACCGTGACGAACACCTATACTACAATGCTGAGTAGGTTTCAAACAATCCCTTAACTACAGTCCCCTGCGCAAAACTATACTGGACTCAAAGTCAAACGCACGTCACCTCTGTCAAGAAAACGATTTGAACACAATTCAAAAACGTACCGAACCCCTTAAAAGACACAAGATTAACGCCTTGTCTGTCAGATGCCGTAGTTAATGTCCAGTAATTAATGCATACAATGTAATATGATACAAACAGAAGCTCACAAAGAACATAAAACAGCAAAAAAGCCAAATGCAGTGCACAAACAATCCGGAAAAGAAAACTGGAAAAGCAACAGGGGAAATAATAACATATATCAGCCACTGAAAAAAAACAATTTGCAATATATAATTCAAGCTATCTCTTAACTAATGTACTTTTGTTTTCATACAATCTCCGACAACAAACAACAAATATATAACAAAATATATAACAAAAAAATATATAACATTCCATCAAAGTCAATCATGGTCACAAAATATGAGGTCAATAATGCATACATATCACTTTACAATGTATGTAGTTAGATGCATAAGTAAAATTATATGAGCTGCTGAAAGACGAAAATCTACAAATTATAAGTCCGTTTTATACACGTTGGCCTTATGTAAAAATTCAATAACACAGCGATAGAAAACGATGAAAAATTGTTCTTCCCAACCAGCCCAATGCCATCTGATGCTGACCTATGGGACATGCCTGCAAATATCCACAGGGGCATTAGGCTATAGGGCCAAAAATATGCTAATTATTGCTAGAAATATTACGGGTCATTCATGATTGACTCAGAAGAAACAAATAATTTGAGCAAAGCTCATGAGATGCGCGACAGCCTTAGCAGTTGCTGTTTGCAGGTTGTCCAGATTTATCTCCAACCATGTCGTCGCAGTTCACTTATGAAATGTGCACCACAGCCGAAAATTGCAAAAAAAACAATAAAACCCCCTATTTTGAAAGTTCAAGGTCATTCAGGGTCATCAATGTTGACATCATTCAAAAGCTCATCACCAGTGCTTGTTCTGATAAGCAGTATATCTGCATCCATCTACAACTGTTTTCATGCTAAAGCTTTCTAGGGGGGGGTAGCCATCGTTGACACCCGACTGTGCAGGCCTCCTTGAACCTAGAGGGTCAGGACTTGGACAGCTAAAATCTACGTTCATGATGAAAATTTCGCATGCAGGTTGTTTTGGTCTATCTTTAGCCATTTCGTCGCAATTCACGGTTGAAACGTGCACTGCAGTCAAAAATTGCAATTTAAATTCACCAAAAGCCATCTTTTGGGGGTTCAAGGTCGTTCAAGGTCATCGATATTGACAAATATAAAAAGCACGTCAACAGTGCTTGTTATGATATGCAACAAGTCTGTACCTATCTGCAACCATATTTACACTGTAAGAGCGAATAATGGCAAAATAACGTCTTTTTAGGGGCGTACCCCACTTTGATGCTCTCGTTCGAGGGGAACCCCATCACCCAGGGGCACGAAATTTTGGCATTAAAAACTATAGTCCTTGGGCAGCCCACAGTGAAGATTTCGTGATTCTAGGTGTCAGCGTTTTGACACAGTGCCAGGGTGTGTCGGACGGATGGACAGACGGACACACCTTGACGATGGCTAAGACGCGTAAAGCATTACATGCTGACACGTAAAAACAGAACACTTAATGGCCATTTGAGATCATCCACGCAGGTTGTTGATTTGAATACCAATCAAAATGCGTAAATAACTTCCTATTGGAGATCAATAGCAACTATGGTCATATATCTTGCTCCATTTCAGAGACATAACAGGTTTTCTGCTGCATACCTACCTATGCAACCCCACAACAAACAGAAGATAAACGGATGGGATGGCATGCAAAAGCACACGTGTGCCAGTTGCTAGGAATTAATCACAAACAAAAAATGCCTGTATACAACTCTGCCTGTAAACAACTCTTCCAACACTGAGCTGCATCACAATATAAGAAATGTAAACATTTTATCTAGGTATACGTAAAAATGCAGCTACACATAAGCTACACATAGACATACACCCAATATTCATATGAAATCTTAGATGTAAAGTAATTAATCAATCATTATTATTAGCACAATAAACAGTGGAGTTAGGCCTACACACACAGGTACACAGAACACAGTCATTGTTTAACAGGCCCAGTGCAAAAGCTCTGAAGCACATAGCTCAGCTATGATAAACTGAATGAGACAAATACGAATGCACAAGTTAATGATACAAAGATGAACTGCCGTTAGTCTAGTGCAGCATAGGGGCTCGCTAGGCTAACAAGGCTGCAGCCCAGGGCCCCTCATATATAAAAAGCCCCAATTGATTGTCATGCACTCATATCTCAAGCCACAAATTAGCGACTTTTTTTCACAGAAAACTTCAAAATCATTAACTGCCATCCCCAGAAAAGCTACTTTTAGCTCAGCATTCACCATAAACATTTGGCAGCCTGGCTCTACCTGGACCGCTAAGGAGCTTACAGCAATCACCAGACTCCTTAGCTACATTAAAGCAGTGGGACTTAAAAAGAAAAAAGTTGCAGGGGGTAGAGGGGAATAAAGCAAAGAGAGGGGAAGAAAGGAGCCAGTAATATTGCTCAGCCTAAGGTCCCCGAAAACCTCAATCCGGCATGGCAGAAACGACCAAATTTATTGACCGATCACAAAATAGAAACCGGCAACAAAATTGCACATCAGACACACACATGTCAGGGGCGGACGGATTTGGCATAAACGTCAAATGCTGCTGACAGCCAGATGACACAGGCCTTAGCACCGGCATCCGGCTTTTTGAGTAGATCGGCGTTGACATAACTAGCGCGGCCGGCGCGAGCCTTCATCCTTGACGTACGCTCAGTAGCCTCCGCAGCAGCCTTCAGCATACAACACACAGTTACAAGGTACACGATGAAAAAGAAACTCAGTCAAAATATCTCAAATAATTCCATTAGGGGCAGAGAAAGCTCTGATAATAATGAATGCACACCGAGGGGCTGGAGTCAGGGAATGGCACTAGCCTACTCCCCAGTTATTGGAATCTGGGGTGTCACCTCTAAAATTGTTTGGAAATACAGATGCAAAATCTGGGCAACAAAGTGCAGTTTGATCACATCAGGTCATCAAAAATGGGATGAAAAAATAATCATTTCCCATCCCACCAACTGTTCCTGTTGTATAGGCTAAATGACCCCTGAATTAAATCAAATATTTCTTTAATAAAACAACTGACAAGCTGAAATAACTGTGCAATGTGAAAAAATGCAAAATACAAAAATACCATAGTCAATAGTTAAAAACAATATTCATGTGACAAAATTACAATCAGTGGTCTGTATTGTGTCTTATGCCCCTTAAATTATAATTTTGACAGCATGTAGAAGAAAACTGCTTGCATTTAAAGATTCTGAACATGCATCTGTTTTAATGCACAAAACACTCGACAACACGCAAAAAATAGAAATAAAATTAGTAAAATGTTCAAATGCACCTGAAAAAAGCATCAAAATATTAAAATACTCCATAAAATATTCCCGCTTTACAGATAAACACTTACAAGCCCTTAAAACTGAGCCAGGGAAACGTTGAAAAAATCTGTCAACCCAGTGCCGACATGGCTTGGTGGTCTAGTGGTTAGCGTGTCGGACCCAATGACCGCGAGGTTGGGGTTCGATCCCTAACCACTGCACTCTCAAGTCACAACCTTGGGCAAGTTGTTCACACACCACAGTCCGTCGGTGCGATGCCCCAGTTTGGGGGCCCTGCCAACTAAATATCCAAAACCAAAAACCAAAACCATGTTGTTCGACCATACGCCAGACCTTTGACTGTATGCACTGAGAACTATTTTGGGTCTTCTACACACTTTGTTTTTTGAGTAAGAAGCCTACACAGGCCGTACAGACAGATGTAGGGTGGTACAAGCAACACCCATAATGCGACCTATTGAGATAACCACACAGATATAGCTAACTTACATCAATTGCAGCTCTCCATACGATGCATGGATCATTAGAAGTGTGCCGACTTGCAGTCAACCAAGCGGCATGTAGCGCATCCAACTAATAGCACATCAGCAGCAACATCATCATTACAGCCACCAAAGAAAATGCTTTAGGTGGTTTGTTGGTGTAATGGCTAGGACGTTGGATTTACAATCAAAAGGTCACGAGTTCAATTCCCAGTTGAGTCACTATCACGTGGTTATTACTTGCGTGGGTGACTGTTTTCTGCAGACAGATAAACCATCTCAGTATATAAGCAGCCACCAAGGTCAACTCAGCCCTCCATCCCTCCAGAGAAGAAAAACTGAGTACCAGTCTGTCTGGCTGGGGTTTAAAGTGGGACACGTTCATGTGCTATGGGTGACAGGTAACACTGTGTGATCCCATATGGCAGATGATGCTCCTAATGGTAACCCATCTGTTGTTGTTGATGTAGCGAGCCCAGTCGTGCTGCCTATATGGGGGAAGCAGATGCCCCAAAGAAAAGGAATTCCACCAGATCGTTCCATTTGAAGATGAGCCCGGGTTTCCATCTCTCCCTAGTGAAGTTGACAGCCATTTCATTGAACGGGAGCACCACTCAAAGGCAGCCGTCATTGCCCACGGCTGACAGACTAGAAGGCATTGTCAGTTGTCGTTGCCGAACGGTAGTCGTTGGCGAACGATGACGGTTGACGTGCACTGTCAAACTGCTGTCAAACTGCACCAGTTGTCCGTATCCGTGTCCAGGTCGTCGGACTTTGACGGTGAGGTGATCGCCTAAGTTTAGCCTACAGCCGGCCATATGCGAGCACACTGAGCGGCTTTAGTTGCCCAGGGGGAACCTCTTGGAGGTATCAGATGGTCTGCTGCGTGAGAGGCTATACCAGCAGGGAGGGGCTTCCACCTCACTGAGGCTGCCCTCCTTTTCGTCCCTGAAGGGGCTAGCTGGTCCCTGCATGTCACAAGTACGAGCAAGACTGTCTCAGCGTCAACACAGCCAGAAGTTATTGCTAACGGGTTACCATTAAGAGCTATAAACAACCTTTAACCTTATGACCTTTTAAGCTTTTTTTCTGTGTCTCTATACTTGTATCCTGGTTGGTCCATTTGTATGACCACAAAATTATTCAAGCCAAAATGTTTGGGGGATGGCTGGGAACAATCAATTATATTTTGGTGGCAATCTGGATCAAAAAACAACAAAGCCATCAAATAGTTTCAGGATAGTAAAATAGTGGTAATAATGTCACTCACCCACTGCCCCTGCTGTGCTGGGTATGGTAGAACTGGGCAATTATCATCATCAATGTATGCATCACAAAACCAACAAGCTGGACTGGGCTAAATTGATCAAAAGCTCAAAAGTTCAGAATTTTCATGGTAATACATAAGTTTGCCGCATTTTAATTAAATAAATGGTTTCACATAAACAATCAGCAGTTCAGCCACAAGCTAACGAAACTATTGACTTAAATAATAATGATAACAAAAATTCAACTGGAGTAAAAGCAGCAAAATGGGCAGGACTAAAAAACGATAAACTAGGTCTAAAAATCAACTTACGTAAGCAAGTCAGTCGAAAACAAAATGGTAAAATAATTCTATTAATTCTGCAGATGACAGAAAACTGTCTTAGCAAAGAAAATAAATAAGCAAATTTTCACAGCACATAAATTATGCATACCATTGTCCTATCGCCTGGCTCAGCTCCTCCATATCTGTACAGAAAGCAAATTAAAGCAATGCTACACTACACTGCAGTATGCTATATACTAAACTCAACCATACAGCCACTACTTTCCGCCAGGCTCACAGTTAGATTCCCAGCAGCAGAACTTAGTGTTTGGTAATGGATGCTGGCTTTTGGATAGGACTATAGGCGGTACGGTCGGCCCACCAAAGCAAGAGCTGAAATTCTTGTTTTCCAAGACACAGCTTGCATTTATGTACACCTACAGCCATAGTAACAAAGACATGTACTAGGGGCGTTCAATAAATTCCAGGACTACATCCTTAATACACCAACAGTAAATCGCACATTTCTGACAGTTATGTTACTTTTCAACATATTCTCCCTGCAGTTCACTGCAGTGATCCCATTGTTCTATAAGATGGCTGAAACCCATATTATTAAGTTTTTTGTTGGCAACTGTAGAAATTTCCGAACATAATGCTGTAGAACATCTTCATCATTCTTGACCTTAATGTCTCCAAGTAATTCGCTCTATGGTCCAAACAAATAAAAATTTGGCAAATGCTGTAGCAGTTTCCAGCCCATCTCTTCAATTTTTGTAACTGTCCAATGGGCCATTTGTACGGTGAAGCACTGGCATTTTAAAGAATGACACCTTTCTGCAGGAAACCTCGTCAATTGCTGTGAACTGCTGCTTGTAATCAATCGGACAATAATGCACAGTAATATTTTTTCATTCACAGTTTGTCATTCAAGCAAAAAGTCTGCAAGAACAATTCTCCAAATAAACCAAAAGATGCTTTGTCTACAGCTGACTGTTTTTGCCATATGCAGTGCTCCAATACGGACATCATCAATAAATGACTGATGATCGCTGCAAAAGCGGGCGAACTATTCAAATACTTTTAAACGTGATTAGGTGTAACTGTTGATTTCAACAGATAATCTACAATAAATTTCAGCACTTTCTACGCCTTCTGCAACTAGAAAATTTTATGATTATTCTTTGCATATGCCAAACGTCAACGCCCATGACTTATACCTTAATAATAATGATGTCACAGCGTGACGTCATAAATGAAACCACAGTGAAACCGTCACTGTGTGCTTACTGAGAAAAACAGTCCTGAAATTTATTGAATGCTCCTCATACGTGACAAACAATTTGCCAAAAAGTTGTTACCTGACACTGACAGCAAGAAGACCAGAATTCAAAAACCAAAACCTCTTGACCACAAGTCCTAACAATTAACTCCTCTTGCATTTTTACATTCGATGGGCCTTGTCAACACTATTACTGACTTAATAAGATATGTAAATTCATCGAAATACAATCTTTTATTTAATTATTGTAGACTTTTCGGCAATAGCTGATGCCTTATTTGGAATGACTGTCCACCAGATGTTGCTGCAGCAGCAGACAGTAAGCAATCATAGATGTGTGGGAGTAGATAAGACTTCTTGTCTCAGTTCATCGACTTGTCTTCTTCTTTCCTGATGTGTATCGCTTCCAAGATCCATCGGTCCATTTTGTTCCTTCTGTTGCAGATGAACTGAGACGAGGGGTTGCTGTTTTGATGAAACTTGATAAGTTATTGTTTCAACCTATGAGTCTATTCAAAGACTGTTAATGACTTGCTTACTTACTCATTGCAACAGAAAGCCAGACCAAGAAAACTTGTTCAGACAGTGACAGAGAGAAGACACGATGGATCGGAAACAGATTAATATCATGTTTTCTGGTCAATAAAAGTTTAATTAGCTGAATAAATTAACAGAGCCTATTAGAATAACGACATACCGAGATATCACTTCAATGCCTTTCTTCAGAGCACAGATCCAGCCACTCGATGTTACTTCAGGCTGTAAACTCAGTTCTTTTGATGCTGCCGTCAGGAGCAGACTGTATAACTGACACATACAATAACATGGAGTAACAACAGTCTGGGGCATTAAATTGAATGAAATTCACCTAAATACAAGCGTAAACGACATTCTTCATCATTGGGCAGCGCATTTCTCAGTTTGACAAAAGTAAAGGAAAAGTCCAGTACTTGATTCAGTGCCGCTGATGTGAGTTAGAAGCACTTTACAATCTGGAAAGTGGCAGCTGATTGGCATGCGCTAATGATACCACAGAAAACTATGCGGCCATCCACTGACTGTGCTAAACTATTAGTCATGCCAGCCACACTAGGCCTTCACCACACAGTCCGTAAAAAGGTAAAGGTAAAGGTCGTCAATTTGTATAGATCCAACCACTCGTCGTGAGCATGCGCACGCCTCTAATGCGCTTTCGCCACTAACCAGAGCTGCCTGCCGCACGGCCACCGTGTACAGCCTGCAGACACAGGCTGGCGCAGCGGCCGGCTAGGCAACCCCAGTCAGCTGTACCAAGGTCCCCACCTTCCGTAATCCATGTAAATGAGTTACTACTCATTTTACCGTCCCACGGAGGGTAGAAGGCCGAGTCGACCTAGCTGGCAGGCTTCGCACCGAGATGGTTTACCTGCCCGCAGGCAGTCACCCATCGCAGTACTAACCAAGCCCGGCATAAAGTAACTTCGTTTCAGCCGAAACGCGTTACCAACTACGCCACGCCACCAGCCCATAAGTTACCACTCATCTGATGTCCTGCTAAGTGTAGGAGGCTGAGTTGACCTAAGCACACAGTAGGTTAGAAACTTGCTCAAGGTTGGTTGCAAATGACCCGCGGTGAGATTTGAACTGCAACCTGAAAGTTACGAATCAGACACTAACCACTAGACCACATGATCCCTACACAGACACATAGGTGTAAACAATCTGCCCAAAGTTGTAATTTGGTAGCAAACCAGCCAGCACATGATAATAAAGCTGACGCCCAAAAACCGCACTGCCAAAACACCTCACATATTCACATTCTTCTAGGTTCCCTGGAAAAGTTTGGCTGAATAATCATATGAAATATAACAAGAAAAGCCCTACTAATACAATGGGGAAGGCGCAACAGCGGTGCATGTTTGAAAGCCCAGTAAAACAAGATCTAAATCAGTCGCCAGAGGGCGCCAGATGACTGGCAGCTAAATTATCTATAGTGTTTTACTCGTACTCACCTGTCTCGCTCAGCCAACGCCGTATCGGCTAAAAAATGCAAATTTTTTCTACCCCCCTCTCATTTAGCGCCCTCGTTCATGGTGACCCCTTTCAAATTTATGGAAAAGATTTACGATTCCTAAAACTACAGTCTTCCAGGCAACCGACAGCAAAGATTTGGTGATCCTAGCTTGCACCGTTTTTGACTGATCCGCCCGTGTGATGGACGGACGGACAGACAGATGGACGGACGGACAGATGAACGGACAGACAGAATTGCAATGGTTAAGATGCGCTAAAGCAGTAGCTGCTTTCATGCATAAAAAATTGTGTCACCCTAAGACGTCAACCAGAAACGAATAGCAATTTTAGAAAACCAATGCAAATTCTATCAAAAAAGCCATCACTGGCCACTTGGGCTAACAAAATGCACCACAAAAAATGCAACACACCACAAGAAAAGACAAATGAAAAGTGCTGAACTATGATGCCAATAAATTCAATATAAACTTGGTATATCAAGAGAAAAATTGCACTTACAGCACTAGAGCATCCACCCACGGAGCACTCAATGGTCTCAGCAATGGACAGCAAGCACTGGTGAGGTATATGGAAAGACAGCAGACTGCCCTCCAGCAAATGCAGTATGGCTGTATCACCGCAAAACAAGTAACACAATAATATGACAGTCATAACAGTACGTTTAACTGTCTAATTTATAGGCGGTTATTTCCAATGGACTTAGCCTGCCTACACCAAACAGTGGACATGGTTAGTACTTGAATAAAAGACCATTGGCAAATGGCTAAACCAACATGGCATGCAGCCAGCTAGCCAGGTCAACTCAACACAGCTATACCTCTTTGGGTAAACGCAATGAATACAAGTGAAAGCCGAGACTTAAACAGGCACACTGCATCATAAACTAGCTACGTATCTGCAGTCTCAAGCGTAAACTGGTGTCGTCTGGCTGAAACCTAAGGAAACAAAAATTAGAGCCATCCTAAAGATCATATGGGTCAGGAAAGACTTTACGTTTATCTATAGAACAGCAGAAAAAAAAGAAAAAGCATGCAAGACTGACAAAACATTATTCACCGACTTAGCAAAATACCATAATATTTATCGAGTAATTGTGCACATTTACTACTGTCTCCATTTTTTGCATGTGACAGCATGTAATGCTTCGCGCATCTTAGTCATCGTCGAGGTGTCTGTCCGTCCGTTTGTCCGTCACACCCTGGCACTGTATCAAAATGGCAAACCTGGAATCACAAAATCTTTACTGTGGGCTGCCCCAAGGACTATAGTTTTAGTGCCAAAATTTCGTGCCCTGGGTGATGGGGTTCCCCTCGAACAAAGACGTCAAAGTGGGGTACCCCTAAAAAGACGTTATTTTGCCATTATTCGCTCTTACAGTGTGAAAATGGTTGCAGATAGGTACAGACTTGCTGCATATCATAACAAGCACTAGTAACGTGCTTTTTAGATTTGTCAATATCGATGACCTTGAACGACCTTGAACCCCCAAAAGATGGGTTTTGGTGAATTTAAATTGCAATTTTTGAATGCAGTGCACATTTCAACCGTGAATTGCAACAAAATGGCTGGAGACAGACCAAAACAACCTACATGCAAAATTTTCAGCATTAAATGTAAATTTTGCCTGTCCAAGTCCTGACCCTCTAGTTTCAAGGAGGCCTGCGCAGTCGAGCATCAAAGACGGCTATCAAACTAAAAAGTGGTTATTTTACCGCATTAGCGCAAAAACAGTTGCAGATGGATGAAGACATACTGCTTATCAGAACAAGCACTGTTGACGAGCTTTTGAACTGTGTCAACATCGATGACCTTGAATGACCTTGAACTCCTAAAATAGGGGGGTTTTATTTTTTTTTTTTTGCAATTTTTGGCTGTGGTGCACATTCATAAGTGAATTGTGCCGACATGGCTGGAGATAGACCTGGACAACCTGCAAACAGCAACTGCTAAGGCTGTCGTGCGTCACATGAGCTTTGCTCAAATTAGTTGTATTTCTCTTTATATTGTCAGTTGACTGACAGAAGAGCATCTGGCCTATAAAAACTGTTGCTCTAATAACTCCTATTAAGTTCAATATTAATGTTGCTGAAGAAGCTTTAGTGAAAAAATAAGGAAAATGCCAAATACTAATGAAAAAATCGAAAAGCTGTATTTCCATGTTATTAGTCCACCCGAAAACGATAGTTTTCGGAAGGACTTCTGTTTTGCTGTGGTTTTTTCTTCTTTTTCGGTGAGTTACTCGTTCGACAGCGATTCCTCCTGCGTTAGGCGAAACAAGTCCGGTGAAGATCGGTCCAGTAACCCTGGAGATCTAGATGTGAGTTTGTACCCACCGAAAGCCCATTTTTCGGAAGAACATATTTCGGCCCATAGGGGGTGCTGCGCCCCAAAATTTTTACACGCGCTAGAGAATGACCAAGTCTTACTAGCGCACCCCCAACCGGGGACGGGGCCCCCTTACAACTTTTTTCAAAGGGTGGTCAAAAATTGGCTTAAAATGTAGTGTATTAGACGAAGGATCTTTGGAGCCAAAGGGAGTAGCTTCATGAGACTTTGCCACGTGATGTGCTGCTAGATGGGGGTGATAACGCAGGTACAACTTTTAGGGGGCACCGCCCCCTTAAAATTTGGGAGTGCAAAAAACGTGTAAAATTTAGTACGTTTTACGACAACTTTCGAGTTTGACTGCAAATATCTCTGAAATGAATAGAGATATCGACAAGCGGTAAACGGCGTTATCAAACAGAGTTAATTCCACGTTGAATAAAAAAAATTCCGTGAACTTTGGTCCACTAACACCAGAGATTACGCGGCTAATGTTTACCTACCCTAAGTCAATAGTGCGCGTTGTGCATATGCTAATGCACTTGTGTGCATGCCACGTGACTTTGCTACCGGGGGAATTTCACCCCTCTAAATTTTCCCCAATCGGACTTAGGGCGCCGAGCGAACTCACGTTGGGCTTTGCCCCAAATTTCTAGTTTTCATTTCAAAAATCAAACAACTGACCCAGAAAACGATCTAAATGTTAAATAGATTTCACTATCAACCAAACTCATCAGTATAATGTAAAATTCCTGTAGCACACCGTTGATATGCACTGCATGTCAATGTGCTGCAGAATAATATCACCTTTTGTAATTTTTGCTGTTTTCGATGTGCAAGTCTTCGAATGTTGCTGTTAACAAGTGTATAAACTAATGTTTTGTACATTTATATTTGCTGTTTTATTACTAAAATACTGTTTTCCTACTGGTGATCAGTTACATAGATATTTC